>ERZ857801.456-NODE-456-length-56395-cov-9.680138_pt1 | contig 56395 bp, 50 predicted proteins | sample MGYA00519762_ERZ857801 | MGnify/ENA primary metagenome ERZ857801 (study PRJEB31778, sample SAMEA3449368) | human gut metagenome | biome: human gut; feature: human-associated habitat; material: faeces | place: United Kingdom | collected 2010/2012 ...
AGTATCTGCGCACCATGCCCACCCTGCGCCCCCGCACCAACACCTTCAACGCCGCATTCCGCGTGCGCAGCGTGGCTGCCTACGCCATCCACAAGTTCTTCCAGGAGAATGGCTTCATCTACTCCCACTCTCCCCTGCTGACCGCTTCCGACTGCGAGGGTGCCGGTGAGATGTTCCAGGTCACCACGCTGGACCTGCAGAACGTGCCCAAGAACGAGGACGGCACCGTGGATTACAGCCAGGACTTCTTTGAGAAGCCCGTCAACCTGACCGTTTCCGGCCAGCTGGAGGCCGAGGCCATGGCCATGGCCTTTGGTAAGGTGTACACCTTCGGCCCCACCTTCCGTGCGGAGAAAAGCTTTACCACCCGCCACGCCGCCGAGTTCTGGATGATCGAGCCCGAGATGGCCTTCTGCGACCTGAAGGGCTACATGGACACCGCCGAGGCCATGACCAAGTTCGTCATCCGCTACGTGCTGGACAACTGCCCCGATGAGATGGCCTTCTTCAACCAGTTCATCGACAAGGGCCTGATCGAGCGCCTGGAGCTGGTGGCAAACAGCGAGTTCGGCCGCATCACCTACACTGAGGCCATTGAGATCCTGAAGAAGAACAACAAGAAGTTCCAGTTCCCCGTGGAGTGGGGTGTGGATATCCAGACCGAGCACGAGCGCTACCTGACCGAGGTCGTGTTCAAGAAGCCCGTCTTTGTCACCGATTACCCCAAGGAGATCAAGAGCTTCTACATGAAGATGAACGCGGACGGCAAGACCGTGGCCGCAGCTGATATGCTGGTGCCTGGCATCGGCGAGCTGATCGGCGGCAGCCAGCGCGAGGAGAACTACGACAAGCTGGTGGCCCGCATGGACGAGCTGGGCATGGACAAGACCAACTACGAGTGGTACCTGAACCTGCGCAAGTTCGGCGGCGTGGAGCACGCCGGTTACGGCCTGGGCTTCGAGCGGATGATCATGTACCTCACGGGCATCCAGAACATCCGTGACGTGCTGCCCTTCCCCCGCACCGCTTACGGTTTCTAAGGATTAAATTCAACCCTCTCAGTCAAAGCCTGTCGGCTTTGCCAGCTCCCCCGAAAGGGGAGCCTATTGCGGCTCTTGGATAAAGGCAGCATAGTCTCTCCCATCGGGAGAGGTGGCATTGCGGAGCAATGACGGAGAGGGTTGTTTTCAACAAGGAGATAAATACAAGTGGAAAATATCGCTCCTGCCCTGTTGGACTGGTTCTACACCAACCGCCGCATCCTCCCCTTCCGGGAGGACCCCACGCCCTACCATGTCTGGCTGAGCGAGATCATGCTGCAGCAGACCCGGGTCTCGGCGGCGCTGCCCTACTACGAGCGCTTCCTTGCCGCCCTGCCGGATATCCCCGCGCTGGCCGGATGTGAGGAGGAAAAGCTGCACAAGCTGTGGGAGGGGCTGGGTTATTACAGCCGGGTGCGCAACCTGCAGAAGGCAGCGAAGATCGTCTGCGCCCAGTACGGCGGGCAGCTGCCTGCTGATTACAACGCCCTGCTGGCCCTGCCCGGCATCGGGGAGTACACGGCGGGGGCCATTGCCTCCATCAGTTTCGGTCTCCCGGTGCCCGCCGTGGACGGCAACGTTCTGCGGGTGTTTGCCCGGCTCTACAACGACCCCCGGCTGGTCACCGACCCGCAGGTGAAGCGGGAGTTCACGGCACGGGTCATGGAGCACCAGCCGCCCGCAAAAGCCGGAGACTACAATCAGGCCCTGATGGAGCTGGGCGCGCTGGTCTGCCTGCCCAACGGCGCACCTCTGTGTGAGCAGTGCCCGCTGGGCACGCTCTGCCGGGCCCGGGCCGCAGGCACCGCCCTCTCCCTGCCCCAGAAAACGCCCCCCAAGGCCCGGCGCATCACACCGGTCACGGTGGCGCTGGTGCTGAACGAGGGCCGGGTGCTGCTCCAGCAGCGGCCGACCAAGGGCCTGCTGGCCGGGCTGTGGCAGCCGGTGCTGTGGGAGGATACCACCCTTACCGCCGCAGAGACCGCCGTCCGCCTTGCTGCCCTGGGGCTGGACTGCACAGGGGTACATTTCACGCCCCTGCCTGCGGCCAAGCACATTTTCACCCACATCGAGTGGCACCAGAGCGGCTATTTCCTCACTGTGCCGGAGCAGCCCGCCCCCGCAGGCTGCGTCTGGGCCGGAAAGGAGCAGCTGGAGGCTGCGTACACCCTGCCCGGTGCCTTCAAGGTCTACAAAAAGCTGCTGCTGACCAAATTGCTGTGATTGCCCGGATTGATGAAATTTCTGCATTTCGGATTGTAATTTTTTGCTTTTCCGGGTATAATAGCCTTATCAAAATGAACTCCGGTTCCATGAACCACCGTTCCCCACCAGAAAAGGAGTGTGTCCTATGAAGAAATCCTGTCTGATCGCTGTTATCGCCACGCTGGCCGCTGTGGCCGGTGCGCTGGCCGCCGTGGCTGTCTATCTGCACCGCCGTGAGAAGGAGCTGGACGAGTACGAGCGTCTGCTGTTTGGCGAGGATAAGGCTGAGACCGTTGAGCCTGCCGCAGAGCAGCCCGCAGAAGATCCTTCTGCCGAGGATGCCGCAGAATAAACCAAACACCAAAAAACGCACCCGGCTTGTCCCTGCAAGCTGTGGTGCGCTTTTTTATACGCCGCATTGATTTGAAATCAACCTCTCAGTCCGCGCTCCGGTGCGGCCAGCTCCCCTGGCAGGGGAGCCAAGTGCAGGGATGCGGCTTTGTAACAGGAGTACATATCCATGAAACGATTTTTGTTGTGGGTCGTTGGTGTCATTCTGGGCGTTGCCGTGCTGCTGGGCGCGGTGATGACCGTGAGCTATTCCTTTACCGGCGAAGGGGCCCGCCCGGCGGCAGACACGCAGTTCGGCGGGCAGGCGCTGGAAGTAAACGGCTCCTGCTGGCAGGTGCCGCTGCTGGGCGGCGTGTTCGATAAGGTGTTCACCAGTCCAGAGACCCTGACTGTGCAGAAACTGGGCGTGCTGTATGACGCACACCCGGCCCTCGTCCTGCCCGATTGGGCCAGCTACACCACCCTGACCATCGAGACCGACATCGGCAGCATCGTGTTTGCTGGGTCAGCCTCTCAGTACGAGGATTTTCTCTTCCCTGCCAACGGGGATTACAAGGCAAAGCTGACGGTCTGGCGGCTGCCACAGGATTATCTCGCCACCCAGTTTGAGGGCGGAACCACCGGTGCCATCCGCAAGAACCTGGGCGTGGAGCACCCGGCCAAGCCCACGGGCTGGTACAGCTACTCCTTCCGGTTCACCCTGCAGGCCAGCGCGGAGGTCGCCCTTTCCACCGAGCGGCTGGAGCAGGGCGGTGTGGCGGCGCTTTCCATCACCGGCCTGACCGGCGAGGCCGCTCCCGCCGTGGAGACCGACCTGGGCAGCGTTCAGTGCGTCCGGCTGGGCAGCGGCTGGCGCGCCTACATCCCCGCCGCCTACAACGCTTCGGCGGGCGGGCACACGGTCAACGTTACCGTCAACGGCGAGACCTTTGCCCGGACGCTGACTGTTCTGCCCAAGGACTTCGGCACCGTGGAGGTGGAGCCGGAACCTGCATCCACCGAGGCCGCCAACGCCGAGTTCCGGAACAACATCTGGCCCCTGTACGAGCAGCCCGTGCGGGAAAAACTCTGGGCCGGTGCCTTTCTCTGCCCGGCAGAAAACTACATGACGCTGGTGGATTTCGGTCAGGTCAAGGTGACCGGCGGCCAGCAGGGCAGCCGCTCCAACTCCACCCGGCTCTACACCATCCCCGGTGAGCCCTGCCGTGCCCCGGCGAATGGCGTGGTGGTCTTTGCCGGCGATCTGGCTCTCACCGGCAGCACCGTGGTCATCGACCACGGCTGCGGCGTGCGCAGTTATCTGTATGGCCTGCAGGAGCTCTCCGTGACCCGCGGCCAGACCGTGGAGCGGGGGCAGGCTGTCGGCGTGCTGGGCGAGGAGCTGACCATGGACTTCAAACTCGGCAGCAAGAGCGTGAACCCCTGGCCCCTGTTCCAGACCAGCGGCGGGTTATTCTGGCAGGAGAAGGGCTGATCCTGCAAAAAATTTGCAGAAACCTGTAACGCTTTCTCCTTTTCTGCGTTATTGGGGTGAAAGGCCATAAAAAGGAGGGCAAAAGACGATGAAAACGAATTGTGATATCATCCGTGACCTACTGCCGCTGTATGCGGAGCACATCACCAGTGAGGCCACCAACGCGCTGGTGGAAGAGCATCTGGCCGAATGTGAAGCCTGCCGCGCCGAGCTGGAACAGATGGAGCAGCCGGTGCCGGTGCGGCCGGAAGCGCAGCCGGATGCGCCCCTGCGCAGGATCAGGGCCGCCCTGCAAAGAAGGAGCATCCGTGCAGCGATCGGCTCTGTGCTGGCAGCTCTGTGCGCTCTGGCAATGATATTCTGGATGGGCACTGCCCGCGTCCCGGCCACCACAGAGCAGGCTCATTTCTGGACATACAACCGCAAAGAGAACGGCGCTGACATCTGCATTCTGGAAGCGCAGGGCGAGGGGGTCTGGCTGGATATGGAGGACACCTTCAGCTGGGGCAAGCCGCAGATCACTGTGCGGGCCATGCGCTACCGCTTTCCGGGCGCGCATCGGGTACTGACAGCTCTGGTGGGTTCTGATCGATTCTCTGTATGGGTCATGGTATCTCCTACCCAGCTGCTGACCGTAGACTGCGCAGACCAGACCCTGTACTACCGCGATGGACAGCAGGTAGACCGCTACATCGTGCAGGAAAACCCGGACGGTACCTTCGACTACGCCTACGGCACCGACCAGGAATACGGCACCGACTTTAAGAAGGGCTGAGCCTATGGACATCGACAGCATTTACCGGCTCTACTTCCGGGATGTGTTTCTGTTCCTACAGGGCCTGACCCACAACGAGGCGCTGGCCGAAGAACTGACACAGGAGACTTTCTTCAAGGCTCTGGACGGCCTGAAGGACTACGACGACCGGCAGGATGTACGGGCGTGGCTGTTCACGGTGGCCCGCAACGCCTATTATTCTCACTGCCGCCGGACAAAGCACACTGCCCCGCTGGAAGATGCCGAAACCGCCCCCGCCGACACTCCGGACATTGCCCAGCTGCTGGTCGATCAGGATGCGGCATTCACTGTACATCAGTGCCTGCACACACTGGACGAGCCTTACAAAGAGGTGTTCAGCCTCCGGGTATTCGGCGAGCTGCCCTTTGAGCGCATCGGGCTGATCTTCGGCCACAACGCCGCATGGGCCCGGGTGACCTACTACCGGGCCAAGACCCAGCTGCAAAAGATGCTTTCCGCTTCCACCTGACATTTCCTATCACAGCAGAACACCCCCGGCCCAAAGGTGCGGGGGTGTTCTTTTTGTGCGCAGTCGTGCTCCCCAGTTCTCCGGGAAAGCAGGCAACAAAAAACGGCTCTGCCGAAGCAGAGCCGTAAAGATACATCTGAAACAAATCAGCGCTTGCTGAACTGCGGTGCGCGACGAGCGGCTTTGAGGCCGTATTCACCTGACCATGATCCAAAAAGTCCAGTATTCATGCGGGTTTTCGGGCTTCCATCTCTCAGTAAACCCATAGGTAAACCCACGAAATCGCGAAATTTTTGGTGCCGTTTAACGCAGCCCGAATGCAGCATTCACAACGCTGCTTAATTCTTCTGGTTTATTATACTTGACTTTCGCATAGATGTCCATAGTCGTTTTGCTGTTCTCATGGCCTGCCAGATACTGCACCGTCTTAGGATCAACACCTTTGTAAATCAGATTGGTGATATAGGTGTGCCGCAGCATGTGCGGAGTCACCTTGAAGTCCATCGTATACACCAGCTTGGGATTATTCGGCTGATGCTCACCAAGCCTTGGCTTTATTCTATGCTTGATGGACTGTCCATTTACATAAGTGTAATAACAGCGTTCTGCGGTAGAACGGACTGTTATGTACTTCCAGGCCCTCACAAACTGTGTTTCCGTCAAAACAGTTCCCTTCGAATTCGAGATCACATATTCCGATTCTGATTTTTCCCTTGCTTCCTTGAGACAGGCTACCAGGCATTTGGGAATCGGAACATCTCGCTTCGCTGCCGGAGTCTTCAAAAGTGTGTTGACTACCGGTGCACCGCCTTCTACGTGCCATGCACGCCTTACGGAAATGTACGGTGTTTTTTCATCCAGGAATACACAGTCCCATTTCAATCCGAGAATCTCTTCTCTACGCAGTCCCGCGTACAAGCCGATCATCACGAAAACATACGGTGGAAGCTCACGAATGCTATCCAGCAAAATGGCAGTCTGTTCATCCGTCAAAGCTTCGCGCCGTTTCGCAGGCTTTCCGCCTCTTGCACAAATCGTTTTGGATGGATTTTCTTTGATCACCTTGCTCTCTTCTGCCGAATTAAAAATGTTCTTAATCAGCATATTGAGCTGGCCATACATTCCGGAAGAACCTTTTGATAGCGGAACCATCAGCAGCCGCAGGTCATCTGTGGTCACCTCATCCATATACATCTGTCCAATCGGCCCCACGATGTACCGATTCACCATCCGCTCGTATCCCTCCAACGTATTGGTTCTTACCGTTCCAGACCGCATCAGCAGCCATTTTTCGCAGTACTCTTCCACGGTCGGATTCTCTCTGTGGAAAACCACTTCTGCAATTTTCTTCTGGGCATCTTCCACCCGGTCATATAATTCTTCGCGTGTCAGCCCATAAATCGCCACTCTCTTTCCGTCTGCATCTGTAATCCGGGTGCGGTAATACTGTACCCCTTTCATCATCACTGTTCCGTATTCCGGAAGTTCAGCAGGGCGCTTTTTTCCTTTAGCCATGTGTTCTCCTCCTCGTCTATCTTCATACATTGGGTGTTGCTACTCTTATTATCATGGCGTACACCACTTCCTTCAAGGATGTCGAATGTATGTAAAAAGGGCAGGGATTTTTGACCATCCCTGCCCCAAGTTTTTTCTGATTTACTCTTAATCCCACGATGCAAAAGCATCTTCAAGCACTCCTGCGAGCTGCTCTGGGCGATTATATTTCACCTTGGCGTAAATATCCATGGTGATCTTGCTGCTTTCATGACCGGCAAGATACTGAACTGTCTTCGGATCAACCGAAGCATGAATCAGATTCGTAATATAGGTGTGCCGCAGCTGATGTGGAGTCACCTCAAAGTCCAGACTGTAAACCACATTTCCATTGTGTGCTGCCTTTTGTCCCAGAACCGGCTTCACTGTATGCTTTACCCTCTTGCCATCTTCATAGCGATAATAGCAGCGTTCCTTGGTGGTACGGGTTACGATATATTGCCATAATCTCTTGAACTGCGTATAGGACAAAGGGTCTCCATCCCGGTTTGCAACCACATAATCCGATGTTGATGTCTTCTTCGCCTCTCTCAGACATTCCAGAAGATTGTCCGGAAGTGGGACGTTCCGATGCGCTGCCTTTGTTTTCAGCTCTGTCAGAATCACCGGACGATTATGCTCCGTATGCCAGGCTCTCCGAACGGTAAGGTACGGAGCCTCGCAATCAAGATACACCGAATCCCATTGAAGTCCGAGGATTTCTTCTCTCCGCAATCCTGCGTACAGCCCCAGCATCACAAACACATACGGCGGCAAGCCGTAAATGGCATCCAGCAGCTTATCCACCTGCTCATCCGTAAGCGGGAGGCGGTCCTTCTGGGGAATCCCTCCCACATTCTTCTTCAGATAGATGGTCGGATTCTCATCAATGATCTTGCTCTCCATTGCTGCCGTAAAAATACACTTATATATAACGTTCACCGATTTGTACACGGATGCCGACTTTTTTGATGCCGCCAGCAGTGCCAGGCGAATGTCATCTGCTGTTACATCTCCCATATGCATATCGCCCAATGGCTTAATGATGTAGTTCTTCACTTTCGATGTATAGTCAATCAGCGTTGTCATCCTGATCTGTGCCGACTGCATCAGCAGCCATTTCTCGCAATACTCCTCCACTGTAGGTGTACTGCGGCGATACGTCTTGTTCTCAATCTGCTGGATCGCTTCCTGTTCCTTCTGGTACAGTTCCTCTCTCGTTCTTGCATATAAGGAAACCCGCTGTCCCTGCTGATCTGTCACACGGGTTCGATAATACTGCGTTCCCTTCATACTCACCGTACCATAATCGGGAAGCATCATTCTTCTTGCCGCCATATCATTACCTCCAATCCTGTTGTTGCTTTCATTATTGCGGATTCATCGTTCATACTCAACGATGTCGATTTTCACCGCCGAAAGCTTCGAGGTTTGCGATATGTCGCAGCACGTTCCATCGGTTTTGCACGGTGCGTACATTTTGCAATGTACTCCTGAATCCCCACTTCCGTGAAATAAACGCAGCCGTTTTCCACATACTGAACATAGGAGATCAACCCGTCTGTTCTTGCAGCATCCAGTGTTTTTACGCTGATTCCCAATATACTGGCTGCTTCCTTCCTTGTAATCAGTTTATCCATCGCCTTCTTCGCCATCCTTTCGGCATTTGCCCTGTCTTTTTTTCTCTGCCTGTTCCGGAATATAATAACCAAGCTGAATCCTTACAGCTTCGTCAATCCCACGCATCTGCCCCTTACTTACCCGCCCAAGATAGCGAATCACGCATATCTTGTCGCAGGTGTCGAGCTGTTCTGCCAATACCATAGACGGTTTTGCCAGTCCCTTTGCTTTACGGAGAAAGAAATGTGTTGGCTGCTTTCGCTTCTTCTCAATTTTCGATGTCAGCGGAGCAATCGTGATCGTCGGCGCATAATAATTGCCGACATCATTCTGAAGAACCACAACAGGACGAACACCGCCCTGCTTTGATCCGACCGGAACACCGAGATTGGCGAGATATAAATCACCTCGCCGATAAACCCAGTTTTCTTTCATTTGCTGTTGTCTCCAATCTCCATACACTGATATGGATAAAGCCTGCCAGGTATCATGCTGATACAGCACCCAGCAGTGCTTTCTGAAAATATGGTTTCTCTGTACTTTTTCTTATCACCCCAGAGATGTAGGATTTCTCACAGGCGGCAGTGTGCTTCACTGCTCCATTGGAATTTAACCATCCCGCCTTCCTTATGGCCGGACCGCGAATTACGGAAGTATCATTGTCCCTGTCTGGTTTTAACACCGCCGCCGGTTGCAATCCGGCATTTGCTTCTGCGAAACCGCTATCGCCCCGATGGGCTTCATGGCGTGCAGTCGAAGGCTCGACCAAACAGGAATGTACCTGAAGAATGAGTATTCAGTTTTCAAGGAACATCCGGACTTTCGTCCTTACAAAGTAAGTTTAACAAGAATCCTCCGATTTCGCGTTGGCCTCGTAGGCGCACTTTGGTTGTCCTTGCAGGACTACCTACGGTTCGTTTTGACTTTTTCAGTGTTCTATACAGCCAGATTGAGGCAAAAAAATACCCCGTTGGTTTCCCAACGAGGCATCAAAGATTATAATGTTTTAATTTGAGAACTATTATTCTCCACAAAACTAAATGCTTCAGGCGTTTTTGTCATCCACAATCGTGCATAATCCAGCTTATGACGCTCAAGCATAGAACGACAATCTTTTGTTTTCATCTTACAAAAGTCCGTCTTGAAATTTTTAACGCTTCCACTTTTGGTCAGTTCCATCGCAGTTCGCACGTCTGTACACCGAACCAATTCATCCTCCAAATTCAGAACTTGTGGAAGAAAAATGATTTTCAGCTTTCCGCAATACCGGGTGAGAAGTTCCAAGTTCTTTTTAAGGTTTGATGTCTGTGGCACATCAGTATCAAATACCAAAACGACAGTCGTTCCCGCCTGAATAGACAACATCTGTGACTTAGGAATCAAATTCTGCACCACATTGAAGACCTTTATCTTCCCCGGGATCAATCTTTCCGGTGCTTCTTTTAAGGCTGCAATCAGTTGTTGTTCACAGGGGCCTTCTACATAATAGATGCACTTATTGTTCATCTTCCCACCCCATTTCCAACTCGTCCAAAAGGGAATCCTGCGGAAGCGAGGCAAACACATCATTCTCGACCGCACAGCGTAAAGAGTCTGTATTTCGTTTCAGTACATCCGATGCAGAAACAGCAGAAACCTGATATACATCTTCCTCCAGATGCTTACGCAAAAACACATAACTATGTTTCGGCAGGTTCAAATCCAGCATATCTGTATTATGCGTTGTAAAAATCAATTGTTCATCGTCTCCGATACGATCCAGCATAATACCGAAAATCCGTTTTTCAATATCGCTCTGAATATAAGAAAAATGTTCATCACAATAATAGAAACTGCTTTCTTTTGTCGCCATTGCAGCAAGGAACATTGCGACATCTATTCCTTCTGCTGTACCACTGGACAGTATCTCCCGATTCAGCAGTTTACCTTCCTGAATGATGATTTCCGTTCCACCGCGCCGAATAATAAAGGTATCCTTCAAATCTTTTGATAAACTAACGTCCTGCAATGTAGGATCAAGCGTTCCAATAACAGCACGCAGTGTCTTTAACAAAATGCTTTTATTTGCACCTGTAAGTTTCAAAGATTTTTCTATTTCAGGATATGCAAAACGATATCGAACAGCACCTACCAGCTTCTTAAGTGCTGTAGCGGTTCTGGTTGCCTCTATCGTTTGATCTTTCAGCTTCTTTACACATTTTTCATACGAATCCATCGTATCAATGTCTGCGGTCTGATACTGAATGTCAATCTCCTGACTGGATGCATCAATCTGAGCTGACAACCGCTGCAGGCGATAATCACCATTCACAAAATCAATACTGAAGTATCCTTTATCGCCTGCAACCATCTCATACAGCGGTGTTGGATTTCCATCAGTCATATATCCAAAAATACGAAGCAAAGCCTTTCCAAGGCTGGTCTTTCCGGTAGCATTTGCACCCATAAGAATTACAGCCTTCTTATAGCGAAATCGCTCTCTTCCTTTCAGATGTTCCTGATCGATAATCGAATTGACAATCTTTTTGGGATAACTGAAATTGATATGAAAATCATTAAATCCATAGATTTCCTTTAACTCAAGGTCTAAAACGATCATGTCAGAGCCTCCATTTCATTATTTCGCCTTGTACGAACTAATGATATCATATTTAAAGGAGCATTTCAAGGACAATAGTCCACATATCCAAGCAATATTTACATTCATGCAGTATATTGTTCCTCATACTGTTAGTTCTAACTCCATTCTGCTACCTCCTTAATTGATTGAAGCAGCCAGGCTTTTCTTCAAGCGCATATACGCTTCATATGCTGGCGTTGTTCCCTCAAGGAAGCCGCTCTGGTAAGCATCACTCTTTTTAATATCATTACGTTTCAATATATAGCTCAAATTTTCTGCTGTGATGCCATTACGGTTTCTAACGATGCAAATTCCGTCATTTCGGTCATATTCGTCCAGCAGTTCCGGATAATGCGTAGTGAAAATAAGCGTTCCGCCATTTTTGTTCAGTCGGCTGTCCATAAAGAAGCGCACTAAGGTCGTTACAATTTCCTTGTTGAAATGATTCTCTATTTCATCTACCAGAAGATAACCACCTGAATGAAGAACTTCCTTTACCATCGAGAATGTAATAATACCCTTAATCGTACCAGAGGACAGATACTGCTCAAGGTCTGCCGCATTATTCAGGATAATCTCTTTTTCATCCTTAAACTTCAAGTGGATAAATGTTTTTCCCTCTGTCTGTTCAAAACACAATTTCTCAATGGTCGGATCGAGAAATGCAATTACCTCCAATGGAATATCTTCGGTAAATGGAAGCACATTCACATTCGTATAGGAAAGCAGGCTAAATATTTCCACTGTATCATTCGCTTTTTTATTATGCGCAATGATAAAGCTAACATCATCAGAAAGGTATGCTTCATCGTTATTACGCTGCTCTACAGGCTTCATTCCTGTAAAATCTGTCAGATACTTTTTCGACTTAACGGTTGCAATCGGTTTTTCCCAAAGGCTTTCAGACAGAATCGAATACACATATTCCCCTGTTTTCGACTTCTTTGCCGCAATTACAGTTTCCAAGCAGCAGACGTAGCTACGCTTATCATAAAAATATGTGCGGATTGTAGCCTTCTTCGTTCCGCCAAGAATGCTTTTTGCCTCCACATGATTGATGGGCTCATTTTTCACAATATTTAAGGCCAAGCTAATGACCTTTAATACCGAGGTCTTGCCAGATGCGTTAATTCCAATGAAAGCACAGGCAGAGTGGAGATAGTAGTTATCCATCAAACGGTAAAGATTATCTTTGTCCTCTTCGCAAACACGTTGCTGCGTATAAAAGCAAATATCCAAGTCTTTTTTGAATAATTGGAGTCCTTGTGCGGTGATGCGGAGTATTTTCATAGGTAGTCTTCCTCTAAAAACAGTTTTTTCGTTTTTATTTTCTTATAATCTTATTATACGCCGCAATTCATAAAATAACAACGTACTTTCCGTTTTTATTTTCCGAATTGTTTTTGACACTAAAAAGTATCCGTTCAATATGGCAAGCCCTGTGATTGCTGACCCGTTCCACCGCATGAAATACATGGAGTGTCATGGAAGCGGCCTACGCAAAATCGTCAGGGAAACCGAAAAGCCGCCTGGATATACAGCGGCATATAATCCGAAAATTTTCTCAACGGCAACAGATTTCAGAGTCATCTTGAAAAATGTAAATTGCCAACTTAGTCAGAAAAACTTAGTCAATGACCAAGTTAGTGAGCAAGATAAATCGCCGGACATCCCACACACAGTTTTGAATCTTTGTATCCACCTTATTGCCCACGGCAGTGAGGGTGCTCAAATCACTCATGCTTACTCTATCATGGGTACAGCCAATGATAAGTCCTATGACGCAACCCATGATACAACCCATGATAACTTAGAGGATGACACCCATCAAGGTATCCACCAAGTTAGCCACCATGATTCTACGCCGTCAGCAGTTATATTGCGCCTAATGCTTTTTAGATTTTCTTCGCAATCGTAGACAGCTCCGAAATAATGCTCAAAAGATCATTTTTAACTTTCTCTTTGCTTGGCTCGCTGCCCATCAGAAGATAATCCGTGCTGACATGGAGGATGCAGGACAGTTCAATCAGCAAATCAATTGAGCAACTGCGCTCACCGTTCTCCATACGGCTGACATGCTGCTTGCTTGCCAGTCCCAGGCGAACCGCCAGCTCCTCCTGCGTAATGCCACGGGAAGTGCGAACATCGTGAAGTCTCTTACCAAACTCTTTTGCGTCAAAATACATACGTTTCTCCTTCCGCACAGCCGGTACAGAACCGGACCGACGGAAGGTCAAAAAAGGAGCCGCATGACGGTGAAGAAAAAATCCTGTGCCGATAAAACAGAACATGGGCTATCCCATAATTCTGTTTCATGCGGCATTCGGAAGACTTCGCCTGTCAGCGGCTCCACAGCACAGCTATGACTTATAAAATTGTGTTAATAGGGTTATTTATTGTCATCTCAGCCATTCAAAGACGAATAGTAGAGCTGCAATCTCCGTAATCTTCTCATCTCCAAAACATTGAAAACGGTCTCGCGTCCGCAGGCCTTGCATTTGGTCTGCACATGTCCTCTGGTGTCCTCAAAGACGATGATTGAATTGTGTCGGCAATAAGGGCACCTGACAGTCCTGGGCTTTTGCGAAGCGATTGCATCCTTTGCCCGGATGATTTTAATCTGCATTTCCGCAGATGGTTCCGATACTCTGATATTCCTGCTCATGGCCACACCTCCAATGGATCACGATATTCATAATCCTTTTTCCGGTTCAAATAGCCCAGTTGTTCCAAGCGGATAGCAGCTGCCGATCTCGAAACGCCAAAGACACTACAGAAAGTATCTATTTTCACCTGGTCTTTGTCATAAAAATGCCATCCATAACAAGTCAGAGGCTTTCTGCTGTTAATGAACCACATCGCCCGATCCACCTCTGACTGAGGCATCAGAATAGCAGCTCCCAGCGCATTGGCCTGCCATTCGTTCCAATCCTCCTGCGTTCTCAGAACGCGGGAGCCATTTTCTCGCACTTCCGTTCTCTTATGGCAGGCTATCTTTCGGTCATCGGCATCCAGCTGAAACAGTATCTGGTGGGCGCACTCATGTGCCAGCGTAAACCTGCGTTTTCCGCAGAGTTTCCGAATATTCTCCGGTTCAATGAAGCTCTTATCCAGAACCACATCATTGGTTTTCAGGAAGATGCTCCTCTGACTTCCATCAACCTCTATCTGATATTCTGTATCCACATACGCGGTCAGACCATAGATGCTTCCGTCCGAGGACAACTTTTGAAATGACACCTTCAGGTTCAGATAATCGGATGCAAACTGGTCAATGGGTGTCGGAAGCGCGAATCTCGTCGGATCATCTGCTTCGCTGCCGAAAAAGGACTTTTGAAAATCTCTTATCACTGCAACAGCGATTTCCTCTATGTTTTTCTGCGAAAGGATCATAGGCACTGCTCCTTTGCTTCAACGAACCATTTTTCATCTTCGTTGTACAGGAAGCTCTCATGCCCACCGATCATGACCGTATAGCGGATTCCGCAGCCTCCTACCTTCGTGGAAGCAGCCCGACACTTATGCTTCAATCGGTCGATCTCATACACCCGTCCGTCAATCCACCGAATCAGACGCGGACGGATATTTCCCTCTGCATCCACATCTAAATTCACAGGTACATATACTTTTCTACATTTCTGTTCCGACATATTCTACGCTCCTTCTCTGTAAACCGGCGAATGTGTTGACTTCTTTTAGCAAAGAACTCACCAGATTCTGCCGGTGCTGTATTAACCAATCATTCCTGTCGGCATAACCAAATCCACTTTTCGCTCTGTCGGCATCTTGCTTTTCTGAAAAAGTACCCCATTTTTAATCGCATCTTTCCCGAATCGGAATCGAATCTGCTCAATCGCTGCGTCCAAGCGTTCCTGGCGATCCAGTGATTTCACATCAGTGAATAGGTCGTATTGTATCGGACAATCCTCTTCAAACAGGTTGATTGCCCGAACCGTCACTGAACGAATCGGATGCTCCCACTGATAGTTCTTTGCAAACAGAGCAAATGCAGTTTTCGCCAGATAGGTAGGGCTTTGTGTCGGAATACCAATCCGGCACTGCCACTCTTTCGTGTAAAGCTCGTTGTTGCGGATGGAAATCGCTATTCCGCCAGCTTTCTTTTTATGTGCTCGCAGCTTGGTTCCGATCTCCTGCACCAGTTCCAGCATGACACACCAGACTTCGGCGTTATTCTCCAAATCCTGCATGGTCGTTATCCCGTGCCCAATGCTCTTTACTGGGGAGACATAATCGGAACGCATAACCGGTGAATCATCCAGTCCATTGGCATATTTCTTAATCACCAGTCCATTCTTCCCAAGGCGGCATTTCAGGAAATCATCCGATGTTGCAGCGAGTTCTCCAATGGTATGAATCCCATAACTGGATAGAACCTTCTCGGTCGCTCTGCCGACTCCAAGCAAGTCAGAGGCAGGATGACACCAAATCTTCTCCCGGAATGAATCTGCTTCGATGCAGGTAATCGCATCCGGCTTTTTCATATCCGACCCAAGCTTGGCAAAAATCTTATTGAAGCTCACTCCTGCGGAAATCGTAAGTCCCAGTTCAAACTTAACCGTTCTACGAATCTCATCTGCGATTTCAAATCCGGTTCCCATACAGCCGCTTCCGGTCACATCCAGCCAGCATTCGTCCATCCCATACGGCTCGATCTGATCGGTATAGCGACCGTATATTTCACGAGCCAGCTTTGAAAACTTCATATATTGCTCATAGTGCGGCTCCACGATCACAAGATCCTGGCACTTCTGCTTTGCTTGCCAGATTGCCTCTCCCGTGGAAACGCCAAACGCCTTTGCTGCATAGTTCTTCGCAAGTACAATACCATGCCGTTCCTCCACAGAACCACACACTGCCACCGGCTTGTTCTTCAGTTCCGGATTCAGCATACACTCGACAGAGGCATAGAAATTATTCATATCACAGTGAAGGATCACTCTTTGCATCTCGTATTCCTCCTCTCCGTTCGCGAAAGCACGAACAACTTTTCACGAACGCATTGACACACAGCATTTCTTGTGATACTATAATTACACGAATTGTATTTCGTGTTTTCATCGTCATTATAGCAAGCACAGTTTTTCGTGTCAATAGATTTTTATGAAAAAGTGTTCGTGTTCGTAATCAAAAAAGAAAGAGGTATTCCTATGGTCTTCAAAGAAAGGTTGAAAGAAAAAAGAACAGAAGCCAATTTAACTCAGGTAGAACTTGCAGAGAAGGCCGGTGTAACCGCCCGCACAATTCAGAATTATGAGCTTGGCAGCCGTAAACCATCCAATATGGTTACGATCCAGAAGATCGCGGATGCGCTGAATACTACTACTGAGTATCTGCTGGGAAGCAGCGGCACCTATGTTGTAGAAGCCCATGAAAAAGGCGGCGCAAAAGCAGCGAAAGATATTGAAGAACTGGTCAGTGAAGTGACCGGTATGTTCGCTGGCGGCGAATTAAGCGAAGATGCCATCGAAGGAGCTTATAAAGCTCTGACCGATGCCTACTGGATTGCCAAAGAGAACAATAAAAAATACGCCCCGAAAACGAGGCGTAAAAAATCCGATCAGTGATATTTATCGTACACACTTTTCGCTATACTGTAAACTGGAGGTGGTATGATGAATGCGGAACAGCTTTCACGGGTCGGTGAGAAACTGGTAAAACGCTGCGGTTCCAGAGACCCTTTTGAAATTGCAAGGCAGCTTGGTATCAATGTCATGCTTTGCGAAAATTTTGGTTCCCTGAAGGGAATGTACCGGGTGATTAAGCGAAATCGCTTTATTTTCCTGAATAACAGTCTGGATGAAAATATGCTGCGCATTGTGTGCGCACATGAATTAGGGCATGACCAGCTTCACCGGAATATGGCGAAAACCACCCCGATTCATGAGTTCATGCTCTACGATATGAAATCCAAACCGGAATATGAAGCGAACATCGTAGCGGCGGAGATCTTGATGGACAGCAACGAAGTCCTTCGTTACATCTATGAGTATGGATACACAGCCGAGCAGATCGCCAGCGCGATGTCCACTGACATCAATCTGGTTGCGCTGAAGGTCGCACACCTGGCCACACTTGGCTATAATCTGCACGCACTGGAACATAAAAGCAACTTTTTGAAATAACGTATCTTCGAGGAGCCTTGACCGGCTCCTCTTTTTTGTTGCAAATTGTGCAGATGCCGTCTGCACAATTATCAGCCTAACATCTGCATGTGATAGAGCTTCACTTTTTCCTCGAACGGCAGTCCCGGATCAATGCCGACTTCTTCCCACATCACACCATATGGTGCGCCGCCATCTGTATATCCAGCGATAAAAGCAAAACGACCATCGCAGTCCTTATACAGTTCTGCCAGCCGCTCCCGTTCCTTCGCTTCCCGCTCCATTCTCCGCTGCCGGAGCCGCTGTTCTTCGGCCCGTTTAATCTGGTCAAGCTGTTCCTGTGTATAATTGACCCCAAGCTCCTGCAAATCTTTAGCAGCTGTCACAGCATCCACATGAAAGCGTTCCCGGTAATGCTTGTTCATCTTTTTCGGTGAGCCGGTATAGGTGAGCAGCCACTGCTTGCCTTTTCGTAGGCGCGCTTCCTTTCGCTCAGCCTTCGTCAATTTCTTTTTCTTTGCCATTTGCGGAATCTCCCGGATTTTTTGCTGATGACTTTGGTTTGCGCTTCTTCGGTGCCGTCAGCTCATAGCTCAAAGAAAGCAGGTCTTTGATTGCATCATCCAGCTCCGGTTTGCCGAGCTGAATACTGAGCCATTTTTCCTTGTTCATGTGATAGGCCGGAAAATAGCCGTCCTGCCCGCGAAGAGAGCCGATCAACAGCGGATCACTTTTCACATTAAGGACATCAATGATGCCTGCCTCCGTCAATCCCAACTTATCAGCAGATACTTCCAGAACTACACCATACCATTTATTATTGTCGTTGTGCCGCAGCACCGCATTCCAGTCATGCCAGGGGTATTCCGGCTCTGTGCCGTACTGCTTGCGTATCCATGTAAATAATTCTTGTCGTGTCACTCCATCGCTTCCCCGCTGTTTTATGTGTGGTTTTTTGCAACAACCCGTTGCACAAAGTTTTGCCTCAGATAACTCTCCGCACTGCATTGATATCAGAAATCATCCAGCGCAGCATCAATCTCTTCCAGCCGATCAATCCAGCCCAGGTCAGATTTCTTCTTGGTCGCTGGTCTTTTTTTATCACCACCAACCACTTCAAACCGTTTCTCTTCTGTCCCGAACAAACTTTTAACCTGAATTCTGAAATCCGGCTTGTTGTTGGCCAGTCCCTGCATGAGCTGCACATTCTTGTATCTGGGCAGGAGGATTTGACAGATAGCCTGAATGTCTTGCTCCTTAATACACGGTACCGCCATGAACTTTTTCGTTATGTAAGGCTTTATATCTGCCAGTACCTGTGACATAGAGGCTTTCTTTCGGTTATCAGCCATAAAATCCCCCCTTTTTTTCCAAAACGCTACCTTTCTTTATCTATCGTCCGGCCAGAATGTATAGAAATATTACTTCATATTGGCTATATACTTTTTCAACTTAATGATTCTATCTTCCGTATCAATACCCGCTTCATTTTGAGAAATAGTAACGGTATCCGTAAGGCTATCATCATCATTTCTGTAAACACCATATGAATTGTTTTCACAGACAATGTAAACATCATCATAAACCAAATACTGCCCCATCTCGTCTCTGGATAGATGGTCATCATCTGCTTCTTTCAAATACGGCATGTACGTATTTTGTGACCACTGCGTCTTTGTCTGCATAACCGAGAACATATATGGCTTATTTACCACATCGTCGTTGCTCATCTTTCCATAACTACCAGGACGGAAAACAGGATACTTTACATAATAATAATTCCATGGATATAAATTATCCTTTTCACATTGAGCCAAGAACGCAGAAATAATTCCATCCAAAATGCCATCATCGAAACTTTCTTTCGATTTGAGCAGTTCAACTAAAATTGTATGTGTATTTTCAAAACCGGCATTTGCACTTTTATGAAATAGCTCATCCCAAGCATACTGCAAACTTTTTGATGCAAACTGATAACGCCATTTGTTTCTTTCCTGCTGCCCATAGTTGCCTAATGTCATTAAAGCACAGTCAATCTTATCCCACGAACAGGCGAATAAAGAAGAAAAACGAGAGCCCAGCGAAAGATTATCGAGACCAATAATACCGATTTGCCCTTTTAACATGTTATGATCTTCCAGTTCAAACACTTCATCTGTACAGTCTGGGTTTTGGGTTAGGAATTCAATTTTTTTCTTTTCTTCCTGTATCTGATTTACATTGAAGTTAATCTCAATAGAATCATCAATCACGCCTGTAAGAACAATTGCATCAACAGCCTGAAGAATTGCGGGAATTCTGTTTCTATCCTGTCTATCACTAACCTCATCTTCGGAATTCTGAATTAGGTTGTTGACAATTCTGATTCTTCTCACGAAATCAGAATATGTCACTTCGCTTTGGTGCTGTAAATAGATCGTTATGGCATACAAAAGCACGATGCGGTTTAATGGAAACTGTCGTATTCTGCCGGACTTATCAGAATAAAAATGCAAGCAATCCTCAAAAATATCAATCTTATATCTGGAATCAACCACAATTTTCCCACATGCATGAGTGTAGCTCATAAACGATTCCAAAAATTCTGTCGGATTATCATAGCCATTTATTTTACACCAGCAATCGAAGAACGCTTCTAGCGTAGCTATGTTCGCTACTGCTTTCTCTTCATCTGCGGAGAAATACAAGTGCAGCAAATCAAAAATGTCGCTGCTGTAGCCTTGTGGAGACTGTCCATTACGATAACAAATAATATCGCAAACGAACTTGAAGTATCGTAGAAATTCATCATCAATAATATTGTCATCCGCATCACTGGAGCCGCTGCTGCGATATTTCCACAATAAATCTGTCCAGGATTTATCTATTTTTCCAACAATACGATCTGCCGTATTCTGACCATTTTTTTCATCGAGAGCTCTGATTTCCCTCTCCAGTTCTGCTTTGAAATGTTCAAATACTGTCAACGGCTTCCCACGGGAATTCATTTTAATATAAAGCTCATCAGTAAGACCCATATCTCTTATTGGCAAGAAATAAAAGGTAATCGCTTTATTTTCCAATTGCTCCCATATATCCGGTACATCTTTGAAGCGCTCATCAATCGCATCCAACATTACAAGCATGGAGCTGATAGTAGGATCATCTTTCCAGTCAAACGGAAACCATGCCTGATTCTTTATGTCAGCAGAAAGCGTAGTTTCAAAAGATGGCATAAACTTCACAAGCTCGGCACAGAAATATCTTGCACTATAACGTGTTTCATAGCTGAACCTGCTGAGAAATGCGTACTTGTCATCAGAAATTTTTTCCTTTTTAGCCGCATACCAATGCAAGAGGAACAACGTTGTCAAACGCTGCTGACCATCCAAAGGCGTCATAGTTCCTTCTTCATCAATGTCACCGTAAACAAAGTCAAGGGTAATCGGCTCCCCAGTAACAGCCCTATAAAGTGCCTGAAGAAAACGACTTCTTACTCTATTGATGTCTTTATCAATACGTCCTTGAGCGTAGTCTCTCTGAATAAGGGGGATTACAATTTTATTAAGCTGAACTGAAGTATCTCCATCCTCAATCGTTGTTTCAAAGATATCCATAAATGAGTGAAGCGTCGTACTCATTTTGTTTCCTCCTTTTCCAAAACAATCGGTTCTATATAATCACTCAGAACATCATTGATTGCTTTAATATAAGCAATTCTATCGGCCTGACCCCAAAAGTGAAGCTGATTTTCAGCAGATGGAGTATAATATTTCAGAAATACCATCTTAGTACAGAAAGGAATATACTGTCCTTTTTTATCCATCTGAATGATATCATTTCTTTTCACATCAAATGTCGAATTATTAAGAGCCGCATTGTCCGCCGTATTAAGCAATGCAAGATTTGCAATGGAATGCATGTACTCTGTATTGCCTGAAACGGATAACAAACCAAGAACTTTTTGCTGAATGCTCTCAAATACAGTGCGCTCCAGCTTATCTGCATTTATCGCGCCTTGCATTTCATCAATCAGTTCACTATGTTCACCACCGATACTTTCAACAGATGGGATATGAAGTTCCAGCCACTTTTTCCAAACATCTTGCGTTTTCATACCTTCCGATTGCTGGGCATGTATATGCTCTAGGCTCCATGTAACATTGCTGCCCTTATGGTGCTTAAACTGATCAAATGGAAACCGTTGAGCATGTCCATCACTTCTTCTTACCGATTCGATATTGAATAAAAGCAGTAATGTACTAATCCGCTTATAATCCAACGACTTCTCATAACTGAGTTCAGCATAATTTCCAGAAATCGCAACGCTCTTTTTAATCAGTTCGTCGAGAGATTCATTAAACTCGCTCTTCTTTTTATCTTTTGACAGAGCAAATATTTTATGCAGAGAAGTGCCAGATGTAATCAAATAGCCGATTCTGTGGTACAGATCATGATCCTCGTACCAGCCCTTCAAAGTAAGAAAAGTCTGATAGATTTTTTTCCAGATATCATCCAGTGATACTTCTTTACGCAATTCATCAAATCGGAAGAATGTATAATACTTTTCTCGTGTACTTTCATCTTTACCGGCAATCAGGTCAAGAACAAGGTCAATTCTTGTCTGATATTCACCTTTGACGCTGTTTGTCAAAAAGAACCACAGAGATTCATTATGAAGTTCCCTCTCGATGCCATCCCATTGTAGCGATATCTCTTCCTGCTTTTCCCTGCGCATATTCTCTGCATTATCCCGGCTAAGAAACATCGCTTTGACGAGTTCAGCACTTGTCAGCGGAATTTTTCCGATGTTCAAACGGGTAAATAGCGAGATTGCATCTTCGCTTTCTCCAACCTCGTACCAGATGATTTTGACATCTTCTTTTAAGTATTCAAAGATATGCATAACCCGAATTTGTAAGTCCTGCTCAAACCACTTTTTTATGGTGTTGTATGCCTTGGCTATAAACCAAAAGTCGATGTTATCATCCTGTTTCGTCATGTCCAAAGTTTTCAAAAACTCTTCTGACTGGTCTCTTGTCTGATAAGAAAGCGTAAATGCTGGTTCATTGAAGAACGGATTCACGTTCTTCATATACTTATAAATGAGATATAATGTGGTAAGTCTCTGCTGTCCATCAATCAGTTCGTACCGATCTTCTTTTTTACGAACGACCACCGGTTGCAGGCAATAATTTTTCTTACCATTCTGATATATATCATCTAACAGACGTACAACCTCTGTTTCACTCCATCTATAGCCTCTTTGATATGACGGAATATAAAAAGAGCCTCTTATATCAGCTACGAATTTTGTTTCCAGTATAATATTATTGCCCATAGCCCAACCTCCATCTGTGCTTTAATCACATTCTTTTGTTTACTAATATTCCTTTACATCTTCCCATGCCCCCGATAGCCCATCAAGATAAATTCCTTTAACCTTGAAATCAATAATTTTGATTTATCGCTCTGTTGAACAAAGGCTGCAAAACTGCGCTGCTCAGCAATTGGTGGCACAAGAACCTCTATTTCTTCGATTCGGTATAATGCCAATTTCGGCTGCGTTGTATGCATTGTTTTTTCCTCTATTTGTTCAGCTCCCGCCGGTAATGACAGATACCAGATTAGATAATCTCTATCCACAGGAGCACCTTCGTTGAGCACAATCTTTGCGGCATTTTCAGTAAGGTTGGCACCATCTATCGAATCTGGGATAGCTCCAACCTGTCCTATAGTCCCTGCAATGCTGATGTAAACATCTTTGGAGCTAATCGTATACCTTGAAATCTTCTCATGAGTGGCTTGTGTAAGATAAACCAGTGCCGGAATGGTTACTGAGTGCTTGACCATATCAATGACACGGACATAGGGATGATTGGTTGTATGGTCTGCATAGGATTCGCCTTTGGGTAGACGCTTGCCACCCTTTACTTTTCCAAATTCTCCAATCTTCAGAATCGGAAGTCCTTTCTGGTTAGTTTTTGGATCGCCGAACAGCTCCATAAATTTTGATTTGAACAGCTCAGAGCGGCAAATTTTGATTTATCGCTCTGCCGGACAAATGTTGCGAACTGCTCTTGTTCCTGTAGTGGGACAACCAACATGGGTAGGTTTTGTACCTGTTCAGAATTTATGTGTGGTTGGGCTGCTCTTACTGTTAGAGGCTTAATAATCGCTTGCATATAATGCGTATTCATCAACTCATTAAAGAACACTGGGTTAGCGATCTCTAGGTTCAGAGTAACGATGATATCATATCCTGCATACTGATCGCGGTATTCGTCTGTAACGACACAGGTATCGCCAGTATTTGCGCCACTTCTGACAATTATTATCTCATTGCCGTTAAGCCTACATTTTTCGATTTTGGCAGCTTCATCAGCAGAAATCCTCAACATACCATTTTCTGTTATCCGGCCTGCTTTGATGTTTGTTGCTCGTATAAACTTGAATTCTCCTAACTCATTGAAGGTAGGCGGTTGGCTTGTCCCATATCGAATATCCAACATAAAGTCCTTAAATGGCCGAACTTCACGCCCTTGAGTATTGGTCACGGGATCCCCGAACAGCTCCATAAATTGAGATTTCACCAGTTCATCCGTGGCCGCAATCAGCTTCTGGTAGGATTTCTTCGTGTTATCCATAGCCCAGAGCAGTTCAGCCAATTCCTTTTGTTTCTCCATATCAGGGAGCTCGAACTCGTAATTCTTCAAGTGTTCCCATTTTACACGAGGTGAAAGGGAGCCTGCGGATTTGCCGACAGCAAAGTCAAACAAATCATCATTCTGGATGATGAACGGGAGCAGCTCCGGTAGAATACGGTCAGGTTTTGCTTCGATAACAGTGATATCACCAGAGCAGATGCCATCAAACGGTGCAACGGCAGCCTTTTTGAGGTAGGCTCTACGGCGGCCAAACAAGACATTACCCTTGCGGAACATCTTGCTGAACGTGTTTTCGCTGCCTTCATCCCAAGCAGTCAATGTAATCTCTTCCGGGATCAGGTGTTCCAGGCCAACGATAGGATAGCCGTCCTTGCTGCCTTTGCATGTCTCCTTATGTTCTACAGCGACATCGCCAAGAAGGACTTTACTCATTGACATCTGCCTCCTTTACTAATAGTGCGTTCAATTTTTCATAGCTCAGTTTCATCATTTCGGAAGCAGCCAGCCAACTATCATAATGCTCCTGAACATTGCGACTATCTATATCTTCCTCGTTGACCTCTGGTTTCACATACAGAGGAATGCTCAAGGAGAAGTTGTTATTTGCAATATCCTGAATAGTAGCCACCTTTGCAAAATCAGCATCATCGACATAGTTGTCATACGCGGCAGCAATTCGAGCGATGTGCCGTTCTTCCAGATAGCTCTGTGCGTTTTTGCGTTCAACCTCATTTACCGCATTGATGAACAACACCTGTCCACGACGTTCAGGACGCTTATTCATCCGACAAATCATGATACAAGCTTCCATCGGAGAGTTGTAGAAAAGATTCGGTCCGAGACCGATAACACATTCAACTTTATCGCTGCGCACCAGTCTTTCACGCATCGCACTTTCCTCATTACGGAAAAGAACTCCGTGTGGGAACAGGATAGCGCATCGGCCAGTATCGTCCTTCAGACTTGCGATAATGTGCTGAAGGAATGCATAATCAGCACGACCTTGCGGAGGCACACCCAAGAAGTTACGACCATATTTATCACTTTCAAATGCTGCGCGATCCCACTGACTAATTGAGTACGGTGGATTTGCCAGGATAAGGTCAAATTGCTTCAGTCTACCGTTCTCGACGAAGGCCGGTGCTTTCAAAGTATCTCCATTTACAATATTAAAGTCCTTAACTCCGTGCAGAAACAGATTCATCTTGCCAATAGCAGAGGTAAGCGCATTGATTTCCTGACCGTAAACAGCCACATTTCGCCATTCCTTACCCTGCTCCTTTAAGTACGCAATAGCAGAAATAAGCATACCTGCACTACCACAGGTCGGATCATAGATAGATTCCCCCGACTCCGGCTTCAACATCTCGGTCATCAAATGCACAACAGTTCGATTGGTGTAGAACTCCTGTGCGGTGTGACCGCTGTCATCAGCGAACTTTTTGATCAGGTATTCGTATCCTTGACCAAGCTCGTCTTCCGGGCAGTTAGCAATAGAGAGTGTCTTGGTACTGAAGTGCTCCAACAGATCCTTCAACAACCTATCAGGGAGCCTGTTCTTATTTGTCCAGGCACCATCACCAAAAATACCTTGTAACTTGTCAATGTTGGCATTTTCCACTTTGCGGAATGCCTCAACAATGGCCACACCAACATTTTCAGATACGGCACGAACATCGTTCCAGTGATACCCCTTGGGAACCACAAAGGTATGGATTTCGTCAGCATCAAATTCGGTAGCGTCATCACCATATTCTTCGATAGCAAGAGCAGTTTCTTCATCGTATACATCACAGATGCGCTTGAAGAACAGCAGCGGAAAAATATATTGTTTATAAGCACCAGCATCAATATTAGTTCTTAGGAGGACAGCGGAGTTCCAAAGATAGGATTGCAGTTCCTCAATGGTTATTCTTTTACTCACTGATATAACCTCCTTCCAGCAAGAGTTTACGCATCTTTTCTTCGGCTGCAATCATTTCTTTGTAAGCCTCAAAATACTGTCTACGGATTTCTGCCGGAGGAACAGTTTCCTGCTCCTTCTTTTCGATATAGTTGTTAATCGCAAGAGAAAAGTCTTTCTCCCGAATTTCTGGAATCGTAACGATTTTGACCTTTTCGATAACATCTTCGTATTCCGTATAGTAGTTGAATACGGTTTGGATATCTTCTTCGGTCATAATGTTCTGTGCTCTCTGGGGAGTATAAATTCCGGAGCCATCAATCATACAAATACGGCCACGATGCTCAGGAGCTTTATCATTATTTAAGAAAAGAATGCAGGCAGAAACACCAGTAGAGTAGAATACACCACTGGCCATCGTAATGATAGCTTCCAGTTTATCGGATTCCACAAGGTGCTTGCGAATCTCACCTTCTTTGCCGCTTCTAAAGAGCACTCCCTGCGGTAGCACCACAGCACAACGACCAGTTTTCGGATTCATAGACTTAATCATGTGCTGAAGCCATGCAAAATCACCATTGGAATCGGTCGGGCATCCCCAAATATTTCTACCGTAAATATCGCTGCTGAATTGTTCAGCTCCCCAGTTTTTGAGCGAAAACGGTGGATTTGCGACTACGCAATCAAAGGTCTGCAACGATCCACGTTCCAGATAGTTCGGGGAGCGTAAGGTATCGCCCTGTGTCACTTTGAAATCTCGTGCACCATGCAAGAACAGGTTCATTCGAGCGATAGCAGAAGTTGCCAGATTTTTTTCCTGACCGTAGATTTTTCCATAGGTCAGCTTGTCATCGTGCATATACCGGATAGCCTCAATGAGCATACCACCCGTGCCGCAGGCTGGATCGTAAACGGTCTCTCCGGCCTTGGGAGCCATTAGCATAATAAGTAATTTGACAATCGAACGCGGCGTGTAGAATTCACCGGCATTCTTTTTGGAGAGATCAGCAAATTTCTTAATCAGAAATTCGTAACTGTCACCCATTACATCTGCGGAATAATTGTTGTTGCCGACCTTGATTTTAGACATATGTTCAATCAGGTCTTTCAGACGTTCGTCAGATAGTTTTGTTTTGTCGGTCCAGTTTGCATCGTCAAAACTGCTGAACACGCCACTCAGCGTATCAGGATTAGCACGTTCAATTCCATTCATGGCTGCTACAATAGCCACACCGACATTTTCACTTGCTTCACGAACATCCTTCCAGTGGCAGCCCTCCGGAATGACAAAGCGGTGATTTTCCGGGAAGCTAGCGTATTCCTCGTCACCACCGGATTCTTCGAGAGCAACTTGAGTTTCTTCATCATAAACATCGGAGAGACGCTTGAAGAAAAGAATAGGCGTTACATAACTCTTATATTCGTCCTGATTGATGGGGCCACGCAGAATATTGCAGGCTTCAAACAGGTGAGAAAACAGCTTCTGACTGGTTGTTTCTTCCGGATGTGCGGCACTGGCTTCCAATTCCATATCAGCTATATCCATAGCAGATTGCATCATCTCAGCACGACCTCCTGTCTTTACTTTTTTACCGGTGGAAGGGTTTACACCTACGCTACCACTTTCTTGAATTTTCTCAAATTTAGCAGGATACTTGTTTTCAAATTCCAGGAGAATTTTCAGGAGACGCTCGTCCAAAAATGTAAGAGCGTGTTTTCTGATATTAGTAGGTACACCATAGTACGCCTCGGCAACAGCACCGGTGATAGCCGCCAAGGTGTCACTGTCACCTCCAATAGAAATGGCGTTGCGAATAGCATCCTCAAAACTGGTAGACTCAAAGAATGCTTCGAGTGCCTGAGGGACGGTATCTTGGCAGGTTTCGTTAAACTGGTAGGTATCACGAATGGAATCTAAGGTGAAGTTAATCGGATAGTAGTTCTTCACGATATAATCCTGAATTTCCATCAGACTGCTTCCAGTACGAGCCAGATAGACTGCAATGGCAGTAGCTTCCGCCCCCTTAATTCCTTCTGGGTGATTGTGGGTTGTCTCGGTAACTGCTCTTGAAAGTGCTGCGGCTTCCGCAACAGAATTAGCTACATAGCCACATCCTCCGACACGCATTGCTGCTCCGTTTCCGTAGCTGTTGTATGGTTGAGGATTGTCCGAATACATCCAACGATAAAAGGAACCACCATAACCACAATGTGGATAGGGACGTCCAATTCGCTGCATAGATTCAATCGTTATATTACTTAAATCACTGTAGTCCGGCTTGCAATGCATCAAAGCATCACATACAGCCAGAGACATGACGGAATCATCGGTGAAGAAACATTGATGCGTAAGAAAATCAAAATCTTTCGACCTATGATTATCCCATTCAAATCTGGAACCGACGATGTCGCCAATGATTGCTCCAATCATCTAGTTTTCTCGCTTTCTTTTTTGTTATTAGTAATACTGCTCAATATAGCTATAAGCCTTATCAAAGACATCTTTATCCTTGATTTTGTATTTGATCCAAACAACACTGCGAAGGGCTTTCTTGACTTCCTGCTTACCAGCAGTAGTGCTCTGCCAGCCATCGAAACGCACAATTTTTACAATGCTGTCAATATCAGCAACGATGCGCTCAACAATAACAGGAGTGCTTCGGTTTTTCAAACCGTTAAAAAGTTCCGTCAGTGCAGCGATTCCCTTATCAACTTCCTGCTCTGGCACTACTTCTTTTTCTGCCTGTGCTGCTTCCTTCGCCAATTCCAATAGAAGTTTCAAGAACTCGATGCTGGTCACCAGACCCTGTTCGTGCTTTTCTCGCAATGTTTCCAGCTTTTCACCAAGCTTGATGAATTTCGGATCCTTGGTGTGATTCATGATTTTGGCTACGAGATTGATTTCGATCTTTTTGGTGGTCTTCTTCAAATCTTTCTGCTTTTCTAAGAACTCATCAATCAGGTCGGCATCCATTGCCAGGATTTCCACGTCCTCATCCGCTTCGCCAACGGTCAGGTTCTGATGAACAAGCTCAATCGTTTTTGCGCCCAAGGATGCCCAGATCAATCCACCACGGCCATCCGTCGGCTTCACAGATTCATATACACGAGACAGCCACTGGTAATCCGCTTTATAAGCATTCAGAAAAACGTCTGGTGATAACGCATCCCACGCACGATTCAGCACACGGTAGTCAGCAGCAAACGCGTCTTTTTCTTTATTTGTTGGTAAGCACTCCTGCGCTGCCATGAGACCTTCCCAACCTTCAATTGTTCTATCAACACCCAAGAAGTATCCCAGGCATTTTTTTAGGAGTGTCGGAAGCTGCTTCTTGATTTCTTCAATGTTGGTGATGATCTTACGCATACTGTTTTCGTCAAAATCCAGTGCACGTGCGACATCATCAAAAATACCGATATAATCAACGATCAGACCATGTGTTTTTCCTTGGTCATAGGTACGGTTGGTACGACAAATCGCCTGTAGAAGGGTATGATCCTTCATGGGTTTATCTAGATACATTACCTGAAGAATCGGTGCGTCAAAACCAGTCAACAGTTTAGCTGTTACAATAACAAGTTTTAACGGGCTTGCAGGATCACGGAAAGTGTCTAAAACCTTTCCCTCAGCATCACGATCTCTGCGATATTTCTTATAACGATCTTCTTTATCGTTATTGGTATCCATAACAATGGTGCTGGCTTCTTCGCCGAGTAGCTCATCGAGGACAGCCTTATACATCAAGCAGCATTCACGGTCATAGACAACGACCTGACCCTTGTAGCCATTCGGCTCGATTTTCTCCTTGAAATGTTTAGCGATATGCTCACATACCTTGCGAATTCTAGCCGGGTTGTACATGATTGCCTTCATGTTTACCCTGCGAGAAAGTTCGTTCTTTTCATCTTTGCTAAGTCCAGCCTCATCGGTCATAGCCTCAAATTCACGATCCAGCTTTTCCTTATCCACATGAAGCTCTACAGGAACCGGCTCAAAGTGAAGAGGAAGCGTAGCACCATCACGAATGGAATCAGAAAAGGAATAGCGGCTCATATAGCCAGTGCGATCTTCCTCGGCACCGAAGGTTGCAAAAGTGTTTTTATCAACACGATTGATAGGCGTACCGGTCAATCCAAAGAAGAAAGCATTTGGCAGAGCCATTCTCATTTTTTCACCCAGATCACCTTCCTGGGTTCTGTGAGCTTCATCGGCCATGACGATGATGTTATCACGAGGATTCAGCTCACCGCTAACCTCACCAAACTTAAAAATCGTAGTGATAAGGATTTTTCGCATATCACCACGGAAGAAGGAAAGAAGTTCCTCTTTTGTGGCTGCACTGGTTAGATTCGGAATGTCTGATGCATTAAAGGTTGCAGTAATCTGCGTTTCCAGATCAATGCGATCATCCACAATAACAACGGTTGGATTTTTGAGCTCCGGAATCATTCGCAGTTTCTGTGCTGCGAAGACCATAAGAAGAGATTTACCGGAACCTTGAAAATGCCAGATTAGACCTTTCTTAGGGTAGCCAGCGATAACACGATTCACAATCATATTAGCGCCTTCAAATTGCTGGTAACGACAGATAATTTTATATTTACGATATTTTTTATCAGTGGCGAACATCGTGAAGAACTGAAAAATGTCCATGACATTCTTCGGTGAAATCATATCCTCCACACTGATTTTTACATCTGCAAGACTGCCTTCCGACTTATGAGTTGCTGTGTGCCACGGTCCCCACATGTTAATAGGCATATTGATAGAACCATAGCGATAGCATTTGCCTTCAGTAGCAAAATTAAATACGTTGGTTACAAACATGGCGGGTATGCTTTTTTCATAAGCAGAAATATCGCCAGCCGCATCCAACCAAGTAATGGCACTACGAACCGGAGTTTTCAATTCACCGATAGCAATCGGGAAGCCGTTAATCAAGAGCACAATATCTAAGCGCTTGCCGCCTTCGGCCTGAGGATATATCCACTGATTGGTCACAACATATTCGTTGAGAGCAAGATCTTCTTTACGCATAGTACCAAAGAAACGAATCGGAACCATGCGTCCGTCCTTACCAAAAGGATAGGAGTTTTCCTCGAAAATCATTTTCTTGAAAATCTCATTCTGAGTGACAAGGTTATGTGGTTGAACAGACAAAATAAGTGTCCTAAGTTTATAAATAACTTCATCTGCCCGGGATGGATCTTCCGCAATTTCCGGGTTAAGGCGAATGAGGGCCTCTTTTACCATTGGTTCAACAAGTACATCCGAATACATACGAGGAAGTTCCTCGGCAGGAATATATTTCCACCCATTCTTCTGAAGAGTAGAAAGCATCATTTGCTCAATGGTATTATCTTCATTAAAAATAGTAGCCATCTGTATTCCTCCTCCAGTCCAATCAATCTTATTTTATCTTTTCGTCCGTCCCATAATCTGGACTATCCGGTAAAATTTCTAATATGTCATCTACTGTGCAATTCAGTTTGAGGCAAATCCGTGCAATTACTTCCATAGAAACTATTTCGCCTCTGCCCATTTTGCTTATCGTGCTTGGGCTCACATCTGCCAACTCGCATAATTCCTTTTTCATCATTTTTCGATCAATAAGCATTTTGAATAATCTATTGTAGGAAACCGCCATATCATACCGCCTTCTTTATTCATACCAACGCTTGCAACTATAAAAGCTCATGATAAAATTATAGCACACTCGCTTTGCTAAGTAAATCAATAATGGTGACTTCTCGCAAGTGCTGCTCTTCTGCAAGCAGGGCTTTCGTGACACGAAAGCGATTTTCTGCTTGTTGGGGAAATTCCCCAATCCCCATAGAACGCTGCCTGCGGCATCGGGCTGCGCATCCGTTCCGGATGCTTTAACGGCAGTTCCTGCCATAGAAAAAGCCAGAGTGAATTATCACCCCGGCTTCAAAAATATTTACTTGTGCTTGCGGCCTCCACGCTTTTTGTAGTCCTCGTCTATACGCTTTTTCCAGTCTGCACTCAGTGGGGCACTGCACCGGACAGAGCTGATTGCTTCGCTGACCACCTCATAATTCAACGCAGTTCCTTCGCTGTCGCACTGATAGTTGACTGCACGATCTGCGCCGATTCCGAACTGGCTTGCGGTCTCTACTGCGTCAATATTGGCACCAAGGAACAAAAACTCCCACCCGTATTTTGCTTTCTGCCGCTCGATCATCTGCTTCACTTTTTCGCTGTTGTAACGGCGGCTGGCATTTTCCATTCCGTCCGTAGTGATTACAAACATGGTGTGTTCCGGCACATCCTCCGGTCTTGCGTACTTATGAACATTTCCAATGTGATGAATCGCACCGCCGATGGCATCCAAGAGTGCTGTGCATCCGCGAACCGTGTAATCACGGTCAATCATCGGTCGGATGTCCCTTACATTTACACGGTCGTGCAGGACTTCGCTCACATTGTCAAACAGTACCGTTGAGATCAGCGCTTCGCCCTCTGCTTTTTTCTGCTGCTCAATCATAGAATTGAATCCGCCGATGGTGTCCCGTTCCAGTCCGCTCATGGAACCGCTGCGGTCTAAGATAAAAACGATCTCTGTTAAATTCTTTCTCATACACTTGTCCTCCCAAAAGATTATGGCTGCTCGGTTTCGTACCTTACAGCCATAGTATAGCGATTTTCTTTTGTGGAGTGGTCGCATGGAAAGCGACATTTCTTTGTCCTTATGCTCCGATCAGACTCTGGTCAAAAGCAAACAGTGCCTCGTTGATTTCATACACATTGTAGTTTCCCCGTTCGACAAAATATTCTACAATGATATCGAATTTGCTCGAATGGGAAAGGGTAAATCCTGCCTTACCCAGCATCTCCTGCATCTGGGCAAGCGGCAGTTCCAAAGCCAGGGCAAATGCCAGCACCGTAGGTTTGGATGGCTTATAGAATTTATCCGAACGGATCTTCGAGAAGAGCTTCCGGTCAATGTTTGCCTTCTTGTAGCACTGGGCATCCGTCATGCCGCTTTCGTCAATCTTCCGCAGCAGCATTTCCGAAAAACTCTCATCAATCTGTCCCAGTGCCTCTTCCAAGGATTGACTGCTGCAAGATTTACAGATTGCTTCGGACGGCAGCGGGGCAGGTGCAGCTTCAAAACAGGATTCCTCTGACAATACTTCGAGCCGCCGCCTCTGTTCTGCCCGTCTGTCGGTATGTTCCTCCACATACCGGTCATCTATGTACGCCGCGATATCAGCAAACAGTTTTCCGCTAATTTGATATGCCTTTCGGTCAAAGATAACGATGTAGACCATCATCTCATTTTCCAGCAGGAATGTACTGATGGTATCGACTGCAACCTTCAGAGCCTGGTCTTTCGGATAGCCGTAAATGCCGGAGGAAATCAGCGGAAAGGCCATCGACTGACAACCATTTTCTTTTGCCAAGTTCAAAGATGTCCGATAGCAGGATTCCAGAAGCTCCTGTTCCCGATGCTTGCCATCCCGCCAACGCGGGCCGACTGCATGGATCACATATTTGCAGGGTAAACGGTACCCCTTTGTGATTTTTGCGCTGCCGGTCTCGCAGCCATGTAGCATACTGCAGTCTGCAAGCAGCTCCGGTCCGGCGGCACGATGAATGCAGCCGTCTACACCGCCGCCGCCCAAAAGAGACGTGTTAGCCGCATTGACGATTGCGTCAACGCTCATTTTTGTAATATCGTTCCTAATAATCTGTAAGGGCACAAAGCATACCTCCCATTCATCAATTTAACTTTCTATCTGTATTATAACTTCTTTTATGTTGAGATACAAAATTCAAGTCAAGAGCAATCAATAAGCAACATCATCACAAATATTTTTTCACACAAAAAAAGCCCGGTGCAGCATGAGCATTACCCCCACACTGCACCGGACATTCCATCATCTACTATTCTCTTTATTTTCTTCCTGCCGCACTTCCTGCTCATGCAGCTGCTCTTTCTTCTGTTCGTCCTCTTTCAGGATTTCCTGCACAATCTTCTGTGCCACAAGCCAATCCTGCATTTCCGATTTGGTCTTGCGATACTCTGCATAGGAGCTTTTCTTTCGTTCCAGAAGTATCGCATACTCTGTGTTCAGCTCGCTGATGCGCGGGAGCTTTTTGTCAGAACCGTTCTCTTTCTTATAGGCATCAAATGCCTTTTTCGCTGCGCTGCGTAAGACCAGCATATCTCGATGGGCTTCATAGAACTCTCGATTGTAGCCGGATGCTTTATACGCGGCAAAAACATCTTTTGTCTTGGCATAATTGATTAGATGCTTCCGCAGCACCGACACTTCCGACATCCGTGCCTCATCTGCCTTTACAGATTCCAGCAGCGCATCGCATTTTTCAGAAATCCCATCTGCTTTTTCTTTCAGCTCTGCATAGCTCTTGATTCCATGCTCTTCCATGAACATCATAGCTTTCGCCATCTGCTTCAGATTAAAGACTTTCGCCCAACGCGCATATCCCGCGCCTTTGCCCGCCTGCATTTTGGCACGGACATCAATCAGGAACGACAGCTCCGCCTTCTGATGCACCTGTGCTGACCGTGCGCTTGTGCGGGTTTTCTCTGCAAATTTGCTTTTGTGAACCGCATTCCCGGCAATCACTCCACAGAGTTCTTCAACCGAATATCCTTTACCAAGAGAACGGAAACGAGCAAATCTGGCGTGGCCTTTCCCCCGCAAGGCAGGCTGTTTTCCATCTTTATACTCGTACCCTGCTTCCTGCAAAATTCCAATCAGTTCCTGGAAGTCTTTTGGCTTTCCTTCCAATGCTGCATCAATGGCCTCACAGATTTCATCCCGCTGCGACTTTTTCTCCGGGTATTCCGTTCTCTTCTTCCGCTCCCCGTAGGGCTTTCGGACAATGACCGACAACCGGTGTTCCAGGCAGACGATATCACTGAGCCTTGCCAGCGCAAGACCGGATAAGCGAAAATCTCGGAATTTTCTGGTGCAGTCTAATGTAGTTGAATTAAAAATAATGTGGTTATGAATGTGCGCGCGATCAACATGGGTAGCCACGATAAATGCGTGTTTTCCCTTGGTGAATCGCATGGCTGTCTCATACCCGACCTTGTTCGCCTCCTCCGGCGTGATTTCTCCGGGCTTAAAGGATTGCCGAATCTGATATGCAATCACATCATGCGCCTGGGTTCTACCGGTGATATGCTCATACTGCCGTTTAGAAAGCAGAAATTCTTCATCACAGGTCTTTGCGTCACAGGCATACGCGCTAATGTATTTTCCATCTTCCGTCTTTGCTGCATTCTCAGAATAATCAGTACGGTCAGCCAGACACTGCGCTACCGTCTTTCCTTTATTGATATGCAGCGCAATTAGTCTTGTAGCCGCCATTCCTTATTCCTCCATCTAAAAAGAGCTACCCGAAGGCAGCTCTTACCAATTCACTATTCTCATTTTAACATCCGTTCTCGGTCATAAGCTCCCTGCAAATAAACGGCCTGCTTGATGATTTCTTCCATGTCGAAATAGATGCACATGATGCTTTCATAAAGCTTCCACACATTAGATTCGCTGCCGCCCACCATTTCCATCAGCTGGTCTTCCATCTTCGATTGCTCAGACTGTTTTTCCTGATAAGCAGTCTCATCCACAAAATGATTCTCTCCATCTGTTTCCTCGTATCGTAAATCATAATAATCTTTCATAAACTGAATCTCCATCAAATCCCTCCTGAACTCAAATTGTCAAAACATCCTCTACACGCTCACATAGCCGCTCCATCAGTTCCATAATGCCACCCGCACCAACCGCAGCTGCGAACAACCCCATCTCAATCAGGGTCAGCAGGAACACATCCGTCCAGCTCGCCCGAACCACCGAATAGATGCCGCAGCCAAGAACGAACAGCATAACCGGCGAAAGCACCCACAGGGATAGCTGCATCAGCAGATTCCAGATAAAGCATAGAAATCGCAGCAGAAACGCAACCGGCAGCAACAGGATTTTCAGCACCAGCTTCAACAAAAAACATACGATCTTCATGGATTTCACCCCTTCGTTTTTCTTTTCATCTTCATTTTATCGTACCTGCTTGCCAAACACCACGATGTCAACAGGTAGACCAAAAAATATGTAACGGCACAGACAGTTTCATCTGTGCCATGTGCTGTAGAAATCCCGCACATTTGCGCCGTCAGCGAATACCAGAAAGCCTCTTCAGGATCAGCTTCTGCATCTCCCAGAGTTCATCCAGCCGTCTCTGCAAATCCCGGATATCCTCCGCATAGATGCTTCCAGATTCATTGGCGCGTTTTGCGTACTGATTCAGGTTGTTGCTGCATCGGCGAAGAAGGATGGATACCTGCGCCACATCCGACAAATCAAGATTTACGCAGTACCCGTCCATCGCCATCTTTCTCATATAGGCACCGGTATTGCGAATCCCCAATTCCTTCTGCTTTTCACGAATCCTCGCCAGCTCTTCCGGGTTTACCCGGACATTGATCCAGTGTTCCCGAACACTCATAGTGCCACCTCCTCATCATCCCGATGTGTCATCGGCGGAATGCGCCCTGCACGGTCACGCAGCTCTGCCAGGACAGACGGCTTTTCTGTTGTATTCTCACGGTCAGGATCATCATTTCCACGGTCATCCATATTCAGCAGTGCGTCCAGTTCTGCCAGTCTTGCGCTCTTCTCTGCCAGTTCTGCCTCCTGGGGAAACGGTTTTCCAAGCTCGGCCTGCGCAGCTTCCTGCTGGCTCCTAAGACTGTCCAACTGCTGTTCTGCCTTTTCCAATCTTGCAGGAATCCCGGCAAGAGCATTGTCCAGACGCTGGATATTACCCGCAGCACTGGTGCCGATGGGTACCCGGTGGGTCATCTCGCCTTTCAGCAGTACCTGATACTCTTTCTGGAAGCTGTCAAATGCCAGTTCCATCTTGAAACCTCGATAACTGCCAAGCGGTACCGGCTCCAGACTCTGATTGGCTTTACAGATTGCGAGGATTGCTTCACCGGCCTCGGCTTTTTCAGTAAATTGCGCGCCATTCACCTCCATGCCGCAGAACCCCTCTTCCGGCAGCGGATGTGCCGCCACCGTCCGGATATCCGACTGAAAGCCCTTGATGAACCCCTGCGTTTTCTCAATCTCAGCTGGAAAATATTTCATCAGCTTATCCTCCAATCGGTACTGCTGACTCTGATGGTCTGCCTTCAATACTTTCAGCCTTGCAACATCTACATCCAAGTCCATTTTTTCCTTGATCTGCGGGTCTCCTGCACAAAGTGCTTTGATCTCCGCATAGGAAAGTGCCTGTTCATCCACATCATCACAGGAACGAACCGGAGATTTGCTGGTCATGATCTGACTGATAAACTTCTGCTTATTCTCCAGTGTCTGATAGAGGTAGGCATCAAAGGTTCCTTCCGTCACATACTGATAAACCTGCACTTCTTTGTTTCGGTTTCCCTGACGGATAATACGACCATTTCTCTGGGTCATGTCCGCAGGCCGCCAGCCCACATCCAGATGATGCACGGCCACCAGCCTGTCCTGCACGTTCGTGCCTGCGCCCATCTTCTGTGTCGAACCTAACAACACCCGCACCTGCCCAGTACGGACTTTGGCAAACAGATCTTTCTTTTTTGCCTCGGTATCAGCATCATGGATAAATGCGATTTCTTCCTCCGGTACACCTGACTGGATGAGTTTGGCGCGGATATCCTCATAGACATTGAAGGTTCCATCGTTCTTCGGCGTGCTGAGGTCGCAGAACAGCAGCTGGGTCAGCTTGTCCGACTGTCCTTCCTCATAAATACGAAGCACATTCCGCACACAGGCGTTGAGCTTGCTGTTGGGGTCATCCGGCAGGAGTGGATTCATCAGCCGCTGATCCAGCCCCAGCTTTCTGCCATCCGATGTGATTTTCAGCATGTTATCGACCGACGGGTCTACCACACCGGAATGCACAGCCGCCGCCCGTTCCGAAAGCTCTGCCACCATCGCCTGCTGATGCTCCGATGGCTGCACTACCACGGTTTCAAACTTTGCTTCCGGCACCGGCAGATGCAGCTGATCGGAAGTCTTGATATCCGCCACTTCCTTGAACATGTTCATCAGCTCCGGCAGGTTGAAGAACTTTGCAAATCTTGTTCTTGCCCGGTATCCGGTTCCTTCCGGTGCCAGTTCAATGGCCGTGGTGGTCTCACCAAAGGTAGAAGCCCAGCTGTCGAAATGGGTCAGCCCTTTCTGCTGCAATGTGCCGTACTGGAGATACCGCATCATGGTATAAAGCTCCGTCATGCTGTTGCTGACCGGGGTGCCGGTCGCGAAAATGATGCCGCGCCCGCCTGTCAGCTCGTCCATATACTGGCACTTCATAAACATATCCGAAGATTTCTGCGCTTCCGATGTGGACAAACCTGCGACATTGCGCATTTTTGTGTAGAGGAACAGGTTCTTGAACGCGTGCGCCTCGTCTACAAACAGCCGATCTACGCCCAGCTGCTCAAAGGTAATCACATCGTCTTTTCGGTCGGTTGCCCGGAGTTTCTCCAATCTCGCCTCCAATCCTTTCCGGGTCTTTTCCATCTGTTTGATGGAGAAGCGTTCGCCATTCTGGGATTTCATCTCAGCAATGGCGTTTTCGATTTCATCAATCTGGGCAGTCAAAATTCGCTCCTGCCGTTCTGCGGACACTGGGATTTTCTCAAACTGGGAATGCCCGATGATGACCGCATCGTAATCGCCGGTGGCAATTCGTGCACAGAACTTCTTTCTGCGGGCGGTTTCAAAGTCCTTTTTGCTTGCCACCAGCAATTTTGCACTCGGATACAGGCGCAGGAACTCGTTTGCCCACTGAAGGGTCAAATGATTCGGAACAACGAACATAGATTTCTGGCACAGTCCCAGCCGCTTTGCCTCCATAGCAGAAGCGGCCATCTCGAAGGTCTTGCCGGCACCTACCTCGTGGGCCAGCAGCGTATTGCCACCGTACAGCACATGGGCAATGGCATTCTGCTGGTGTTCCCGCAGCCGGATTTCCGGATTCATGCCGCCAAAGCGGATATGGGAGCCATTGTACTCACGGGGACGAGTACTGTTGAACAGCTCGTTATACTTTTCCACCAGTTCCGCACGGCGATAAGGGTCTTTCCACACCCAGTTCTGGAACGCATCCTTAATGGCCTGCTGTTTCTGCTGAGCGAGGGTGGTCTCCTTTTTATTCAGAACCCGCTTCTGCTTTCCGTCTGCATCCTCCACGGTATCGTAGATACGGATATCCCGCAGATTCAGCGTATCCTCCAGAATCCGGTAGGCGTTAGCTCGGCTGGTGCCGTAGGTCATATAGGCATGAACATCATTCCGGCTCGGTGTACTCTTACCGGTGATCTGCCACTCTGCCGTCATGGGAGAGAATTTCACCTCGATGTTCCGGCGCAGATAAAACGGCGGTTCAAAGGTTTCTTCCATGAACTGCTGGATATAATCCCGATTGACCCATGTGGCACCAAGGCGCACATCAATCTCCGACGCATCCAGGTCTTTCGGCTGTGCCTTTCTCAGATATTCTGTATTTACCGCAAAGGCAGGATCAGAAGCCGCAGCCAGTTCTGCCACGCGGAGTTTTTCCCGGACATTGCCGGACAGATATTCATCAGCCGTCACCCAGCCGGTTTCCTCGCCGCCCTGCGTCATCGGGTCTTTGAAAATGACACCATGCAGTTCCTGCTGGATTTTTTCATATTCCCCCGGTGTGCCTAAAAGCTCCGACATATAGGGCAAATCCACTCTGCCGCGCTCTCCGATGGAGATTGCCAGAGCCTCTGCCGGAGTATCTACACTGGTAACAGCCCGTTCCGGTCGAATCGTCCGTTTGGTGAACATATCCGCCTTGGATTCCAGCCTGCCGTTTTCGTCTACATTTTCCAGAGAGCAGAGCAGATAATACGACGAATCTTCCGAAAAAGCCTGTGCATTTGCACGGGAGTTGATAAGCCCATACTGATCGGCGAATCGGTCATAGGCTACATTCAGTTCCCGCTGTTTCTGGGCAATCGTGTCCTCCGGGTAATCGTTTAGCTGGTAGTCAATCAGTTCCTGCACGATGGTGCGAAGCTCCACCATGCCCTTGATTCTTCCGGTGGCTGTCGCAGAAAGGTCAGCCTTCCGCATGATGCTGTTCTCACGGAAGTAGACATCCCCATCCACCACTGCATAGGAGAAGTTCTTTACATTGGGGTCTGCCGGAATGGTTTCGCCCTGCAAGGACAGCTCTTCCTCCGGTGCCAGCTCCTGCGCTTCATAGTGACCGCCGATATGCTGCACAGCCTCATGCAGCTGGTCTCCCAGATCCTCATCCGGAATCGGAATGACCGTACATTCTTCCTTGCCGTACTGGGTACTTTCTGTTGTAATCTCACCCAGCACCATTTCTGGGTGGTCAACAAAGTAGCTGTTGAGGGTTATCCCCTCCGATGTCAGCCCCAGATGCACCCAATCCGGTTCGATATCAATGGGATGGTCTCTCTTTTGCAGAAAAATGATATCCGACACTACATCTGTACCGGCATTGGCACGGAATGCGTTGTTAGGAAGTCGAATGGCTCCCAGCAGTTCTGCCCGCTGCGCCAGATACTTTCGCGCGTCCGGATTCTTGGAATCCATCGTATAGCGGCTGGTAACAAAGGCCACGATGCCACCGGGACGAACCTGATCCAGTGCCTTGGCAAAGAAATAGTTGTGGATAGAAAATCCGAGTTTATCATAGGGCTTATCGCTGACACGGTAGTTGCCAAAAGGCACATTGCCCACGGCCAGATCATAGAAGTCGCGGTGGTCGGTGGTTTCAAAGCCTGCCACCTTGATTTCTGCCTGCGGATACAGCTTCTGCGCAATACGCCCGGTGATAGAATCCAGTTCCACACCATACAACCTGCTTCCCAGCATGGAATCCGGCAGCATACCGAAGAAGTTGCCGACACCCATCGACGGTTCCAGAATATTGCCTTTCTCAAATCCCATACCGTCCAATGCTTCATAGATTGCACGGATCACGGTAGGGCTGGTGTAATGCGCATTCAGAGTCGAAGCCCTTGCTGCGGCATATTCTTCTTCCGTAAGAGCTGCTTTCAGCTCCTTATATTCGCCAGCCCAGGCAGTTTTCTCTGTATCAAAGGCATCTGCCAGTCCGCCCCAGCCGACATAATTGGCCAGCGTTTCCTGTTCCTCCGGTGTCGCATCCCTGTGCTGGTTTTCCAAGGTTTTCAGCGTATAGATGGCATCCATGTTGGCACGGAATTTCTGTTTAGGACTGCCTTCGCCGAGGTGAAAGCTGTTGATGCGGTAGTTTTCTGCATGTTTTGCTTCATGCCCTGCCCGGAACGCTTCTTCTTTTCCAGGATTCAGATCAACCACCAGATTGTGCAGGTGAACATTTTCCTCATGCCCCAAAAGTCTTGCCAGATTTTCCTTGCTTTCCGAGCGGAAGATCGGATACACGGAATCCGGGTCACGAAGCTCCACATCGAAAAGCCCGACTTTTTCAATCGTAAATGCCTTTCCGTCCAGATACAGCGTATCGCCGACACGATAATCCGGCTGCACCGGAGCTGCGGGTTCTGGCTGCACAGTCGCTGGCTCTTTTTCAGCTTCCATGTTCCTGCCGCGAATCCCCTGCAACGCTTCTGACGCACTCACATAATCGGCAAATGTCTGCACTTTTCCGTCCGAATATCCGTAATACTCTTCTTTGACATAATCCCAGATGGCAAACGCATCCTTAGAATCCGGGAAATTATCGCCGGTCATCGTGACTACAAATCGTTCATCCGGTGCATAGCCTGACTCTCTGGCAAGTTCTCTGGCGTGTTCCTGCATTTCCAGCACCAGAGGATCTGTCTCTGCTTGAGCCGGTTCCTGTGCTTCTTCGAATTCCACATCCGGGAATGGAATGTCCTGCTGCAAATTCTGTTTGCTCTGTTCAACATAGAGCCAGTCTTTAGCTTCCCGTTCCTGGACTTTTTCAATTAGCTGCTGGCGGTAGGTCTCTGCCTCCCATTCGCTGGTAAACTCTTCGCTGACACCATCCGGCTCCACATGAATGCCATCCTGAATATCATCCCAAACCGCATAGCCATCGTCAGTTTCCATCACGGTAAACCGCTGGGGTGCTGCCAGTTCGCTCCGGGCATAGATATCCGCAGCCGTATTCAGCATATTGTCCACATGCTCATTTCCGGTATCGTAGCGTTCCGGTGGTGTTGGCGGAAATACATGGGCGGCAGTCGGCATAGGAAGCGGAGCGCCATATTCCTGCTCCAGCTTCCGATACTCTTCCATTTCCAACGCAGTCAGGTACTGACCATTTTCCACAAGCCGGTCTAACCGCTTATCCACCGCCGACCATGTGAGGCGCACTTCCCGCTCATGGTCATAATTGCGAAGCAGAATGCCTTTCCCGTCATAATCGGCAAAACCGCGACTGCCATCCATAAAGGTATAGCTGTGACCACCGAGACCGTATTCTGCTTTCAGGAATGCAGCTCGTTCTTTCGCGTCCCCTTGCTGCTGATACAGCGCATAAATACGGATCTTTCCGCCTTCAAAATTGGAGCCTGTCCGCAGCATCCGGTCGATTTCATCCTCAGAAATGACAAAAGCGGAGGGCTTTTCGCTCTCCGCTTCTCTGGCTGCATTCTCTGCCGCAGCATCAATTTTCTGAATCTGCTCTGCTTCGGACTGAAACAGGCTCATAAAGTTCAACTGTTGATAAGTTCCGTCAGAATGACTTCCTCTGCCTGCGATTTCAGCATGTTCATGTGCTGCACCCAAGCCATCTGGTTCGATTTCTTGTCCGGTGCCGGATTCGCTTTCAGAAGCTCCGCCATCATCTGCTCCATCCGTGCGGTCGCGGTCTCCTGAATCTCCCACAGGTGCGGGTACAGTTTCTCGGTCAGGATCAGGTGATTGTACAGCAGCGTGTTGTTCTCCTGCAGGAACGCTCTGCGCATCCTCCCGAACTTGCCCAGCGGCTTCTGTTCCTGCACCGACAACTGGATGTCCGGAATCAGGTAATCGCCGTTCTTCGTGTAATTCAGCTCCATCATAGTTTTGGCTCCTTTCTGCCTGTTTATCTCTTTCATAGGTTCGGATCGTGCGTTCAATTTCCCGGAAGATCTGGCTGGACATTTCGCTGACCGCAGTTCCCAGCACATTGGCGGCAGCCTGCGTATTAAAATCAAAGATGTCCAGAAAATCCTCGTGTTCAAAATAGTCATCTGCATTGCCCACCGTCCGGGTAAAGACGGAATATGCGATGCTGACAGCGGCAGCTCTCTTAAAGGAAGCCCCGATGTTGAGTTCATCATACCCTTCCAGATAGGAATCTGCAACGATGTCGCTGATCTGCCTGCGGTTTTCCTCCCAGTAATCCCTTGCAAGGCGTTCCGCTGCTTCCATGATATGATTTTCCAGAGACCCGGCACCGACAGGAACATCAAATGCAGCATCCAGTGCCCGAATGATCGGCTGCTCATGCTCCGCATTCATTTTCCAGAGCTGTACCGGACGGGAATTCTTCCGTTCTCCGGTATCTGCCACATCAAATACATACCGAAGTCTCGGCTGCTCGCCGCGCATGTCCAAAAGAGCAATGCCCTTGGAGCCACGCTTTACATAGCGGTTCATCCGGTCATTCCAGAGATCGTACTCTGCACAGGCCGTTGCTTCCGGTCTCTGCTTATAGATCATCAGCTGCTCCGCAAAGGGATACTTATAAAGCCGTGCGGATGTGGTCAAAAACGCAGTCCACTGCTCTTTGCTGCCAGTGATCTGCGCCGCTGCTTCCTGCGCCATCTGCATATAATAAGCCGTTTTCGTCATCATCTGTATTATTCCTCCTCTCCTTTATTCGTCCGGATACAAATCCAGTGCCTCATATTCTGCATCCGTCATCTCTGCCAGTTTCGCAAGCAGCGAGGCCGTCCACCTGCGCAGGTTTCTGTCTCTGCCGGTCAGACTTTTCTGCATCTTTTGAAGCTCTTCGATCAGCCCTGTTCGTGTGCCAGGGCTGTAAAGCATCATGAGCATCCATTCGTCATCCGTAAAACGCATTTATAACTCCTTTTCTTCGCAGCACCTGCGAGGCGATGCAGGCGGCACCGCCTCCTGCTTTTCCTTCAGCTGATCCAGAACCGATGCTTTCTCCACCGGTTCTTCCTTCTTTCCGTTATTGATCACGCCATCAATCATACCGTAATCGTCTTCCATTGCCATTTCTGCGGCTTTCAGGTAATTCTCCGGTTTCAAAAATCCGGGCAGTTCCTTGAATCCGATGGAATCCACATAGTGACAGCTTACAACACCATTCTCCCGTAAAGCCACGATGTCAGACACAGAAAGACTATGCCCAGTAAAATCATCAGGGCGGGAAACATTGAATTTCGCATACAATTCCTCCAACATCGTATTCTGATCCTTGTAGGGAAGAAGCGGAGCCGTATACACCACCTCATAATGGTCAATATCAGGCTCCAGCCCCATCCGTTCCAGTTCGCGCATAGACGAAAAGCGTTCATATACCGTATCCTCGCTGCGGCGAAGCTGCAAAATTGCATACTGGTCAGTGGCACTGTCGAGAAATGCCATCATTATTTCGTCCGGTGCCTGCGTTCCATGCACTTCATCCCATTTTTCAATTCTTGCCATCATTCATTTCTCCCTTCTCCATAAACGGCAGGCCGTTTTCCTTTGCTTCCCGTCGCTGCTGTTCCCGCCGCTTTTCACTATAAGGCGGTCGGATACCGACACAGCGCTTCGGAATCGTATAAGTGACCGACCCATGCTCCCGGTGCTCCAAAATAAACTGCTCCGGATACTGTTTTCGCAGTTCCCGAAGCTTCTTAATCAGGCGGCTGTCATGGGTGTAAATACTGGCGGTATCCAGTTCATTGTCAAAATTGATGACGGTTTCCTGCTCCGCCTTCGTAAGCTTGTACTTCATCGCTCCGCCTCCTTCGCCTTGGCAGCTTTCACCGGCGTATCCGTTTTGGACGATAAATCCGAGAGTTTACCCAGCACAGATTCCCGTCTGCTGATTTCTGCATTCTCTGCACGATCACAAAGTTCATCATAGTCAATCCGCGTCATGGTACGGCCACCGAACCCATAATCCGAGAGAATCTGGTCTCTGGCTGCATTCATGCTGATTTCCGGGTTGTCGATCTGGCCGCCGTCAATTTCCATGAAGTCCTTATGATATAAGGTATAGTCGTAACCGTCCTCACAGGTCTGAATGGCAAGAAAGCCCTTGCTTCCCAAATCCCATGCACTGCGCTCTTCCATAATCAGCGGCTCCGGACGGCATGTACCGCCGCCGCGTTCCAACATTTCTGCCAGCTGGCAGATGTGCAGAACATCATACCCAAGGCGCAGATGATATTCGTCCATATATTCGCAGCGGGCTGAGAATTTTCGATTCGGATACTCGACCTCCACCGCACTGCCATCCGGGATTTTGAACCGATCCTCGTAGTTGCTGGTGATAAACCGGATATTTTTAGCATTCTCCAGCTCAGGATCAGCCTTTTTCATCTGCCAAAGAACCTTTCTGCCGCCTCGCATCTGCTCCAACATCTCCGGGGCTACCGGCGCAACGGCAAGACCGTCAAGCTGGGGAATCTTCTGGAGTGCCGCCATCCTCGCGCTTTCTTCCAGCGTAGAAAACGGCTGTTTATCCAACACATCCCAGCCAATACGTCCTTCGGCGGTCTGCACCTTACTGTTCATATCAAAGCAGTGGAATTCCACGCCGTCCTGCTTTTCCTGCAAGGAAAGCAGAGCGACATTATCCACCAGATAAGCTGCATTCATCATTTTCATGCTCATTTTTTACCTCCAAACTCCAGCTTAAATGCTGCTGCACCGTCCTCGCCAGTCTCTACACGAACGGTTGTGTCATAGTAACGTCCAGACTTCTTGGAATAGCAATGGGTAAGTCGTGCTTTCCCCTGATTTACCAGTTGGCTTGCCAGTTCCTCTGTCATCTGCTTTCCCAGTGTCTGAAAGAACCTGTTTTCCTTCCAGAGCGCAAATTTACAGCCCTTATCCCTGCAAAACCATCCCTTTGCCGTTTCACAGACATCATTGCCGCAGGCCGGGCAGGAACCAATGACTTTCCGTTCCGGCTGCATCAGCACATCGGCTCCTTTTACAGCCTCGTAGGTTTTAACAAGTCCGCTGACCATGCTGCTGATTTCGCCCATAAAGGCATCGCTGTCGTACTCGCCGTGTTCTATTTTCAGCAGTTTTTCCTCCCAGTCTGCCGTCATGGATGGGGACTGAATCTGTTCCGGCACCACCGTCACCAGCGCATTTCCCTTGTCCGTAGAACAAAGATATTTCGTTTTCTTATCACCCCTGCGCTCGATAAAGCCTTTCTGCACCAGTTTTTCGATGATGGCAGCGCGTGTAGCCGGTGTGCCGATGCCTTTTCGCTCTACACCGGCCGGAAATTCATCCGAGCTGGCACTTTCCATCGCTGAAAGCAGAAGATCTTCGGTAAACCTCTTGGGTGGGCTGGTCTTGCCTTCTTTCAGATCGACACCGGCAAGTTCCAGTGTCATGCCTTCCGAAAGTATCGGAAGTTCACTTGCCTCTGCATTCTTCTCAGTCTCTTCAACCGGCTTTCCTGCATACTGTCTCCAGCCCATATCCGTGACTGTTTTGCCTTTCGTTCGGAACTTCTGACCGGCGCACTCGGCTTCTACTATGGTTTCTGCATAGCGGCAGGGAGTTCCTACCGCACAAATCAGCCGCACCGCCAGCATGGTAAGAATCGCCTGTTCTCCACTGGGAAGAGAGGAAATGTCATAACCCGCCGCTGTTTTTGTGGGGATTATGGCATGGTGATCGGTGACTTTCTTGGAATTGACGACCTGTGCTGCATTCACCAGTGCCGGTGCATCCGGCTGAATCTGAAAGCTCTGCTGAATCACGGAAACAAGTTCCGGCACCAGCGGTGCCATATCATCCGTCAGATACCGGCTGTCGGTACGGGGATAGGTCACGAGTTTCTTCTCGTACAGAGCCTGCGTATAATCCAGGGTCTGCTGGGCAGTGAATCCCAGCTGCCGGTTTGCTTCTCGCTGAAGCGATGTCAGATCAAAGAGAGCTGGGGGCTTCTCTGATTTTTCTTTCTGCTCCACCTTGGTAATGATGGCACTACCTGCCTGACAGCACTCTGCCACCAGTTTTTCTGCTTCTGCTTTTTCTTTCATCCGCTCACCGCCTGCTTGAAAATCCCGAAATTTCAATTCTGCCGAGTAGAACGGCTCTGGCTTGAAAGCCCGGATTGCTGCATCCCGCATGACCACCATCGCAAGTGTTGGTGTCATCACGCGCCCCACATTCAGGGTCTGCCCATACAGGCATGAAAAAAGCCGGGTGGCGTTGATTCCGACAATCCAGTCAGCTCGCTCCCGGCATAAAGCCGCCTCATATAAGGCATCATATTCTGTTCCCGGTCTGAGCTTCTGAAAGCCTTCCCGGATAGCACTGTCCTCCATTGATGAAATCCAAAGCCGTTCCACCGGCTTTTTGCAGCCGCACTGATGGTAAACCAGTCGGAAAATCAGTTCGCCCTCACGCCCTGCATCGGTTGCACAGATCAGACTCTCCACATCTTTCCGCTGCATGAGCTTTTTCAGGATTCCGAACTGCTTTTTCGTGCTGGCGGACACCTGATACTGCCAATGTTCCGGCAAAATCGGAAGATCATCATACTTCCACTTTGCATACTTTTCATCATAGGCTTCCGGCTGGGAAAGTTCCACCAGATGCCCCACACACCAACTGACAAGGTAGCCATTGCCCTCCATATAACCGTCCCCGCGCTGATCTGCCCCGATCACTTTCGAGAGACTCATGGCAACCGAGGGCTTTTCCGCTAATACAAGCTTCATTCGATACTGCTCCTTTCGCAAAAAAATTAGCAGCCAGGCACCGAAGCGCATGACTGCTATGTAAGGAACGGTATTCTGTTTTAGGTCTACAAACTGGGGCTTTTATGATCTTGCCACAGCTTATCAGTCTATGCACGTCAACTGTTGAAACCGCCGTGTACCGAACGGTACGCACGGTGGTGTGAGAGGACGGCGGCTAGTCACCGCCTCCTACTCGCTTGTGCCCATGTTTCGGCCCTCCACATCATCACTCCGCGCATGCGTTGTGCCTCGCCGCAACGCATTCTGCCCCTCGCTGACTCATCGCCAGGCATCGCTGATGGTGTTCGTCTGCCCATCCTCACTTCTGCAGTATCTGCTTTTCGTTCTCCTGCACACGCCGCTCGAGCGCTGTATACTGCCGGAGCTCGTCCTCGGTAAATCCCCGGAACTTCGCCTGCTCGTAGTCACGCTCCGCGGCCGCGATATCCTGCAGCACCGCATCCGACGCCGGCAGCTGCTCGAGACGAATCTTCCGCGGCTCGCGTTTTTTCTTCGTCATTCCGTTCGCGTCTGCATCCTGTGCCTCGCCACGCTTTCCGAAAAGACCGGTCGCCTCGGCTATTTCCGCCGCTTCACGTCGTTTCCTCGGCACGTCGACCACTTCGAGCATCCCGCGTGAGACCAGCTTCTGCAGCGCGGCGCGCAGATCCCCGCGGCTCATATGCATCAGCTCCGCGAGATCCTTCCGGCTCAGCGCCTTTCCGGCATCCTTTCGATCAGTCGCCTCCACGGCATCTTCCCGCGCAGGCATCTGCGCTTCAGCCCCTCGAGTGAGCGCCTTTCCCGCGTCCTTCCGATACAGCAGCAGCGACAGCTCCGCCAGCGTCATATCATACTTCAGCGCCACCGACTCGAGATAGCGCTCGAGCAGCTTCCGGTCGCGGTACTTCTCCACGATGATCCCATCCTCCGAAATCACCTCCTGCAGCGCCTGGCTCCGCTCCTCACCGAGCTTCTGCGTCCCCGGAATCGTCGCCGGGAACACGAAACCATCCTTCGCCGCATCCACTAGAAAATGATAGACCTGCAGCCGCTTCCGCTCATACGCATCCTCATCCAGCACATGCTTGAAGAAGTCGTTGTAGCACTCGAACATCGCGAGTTTCATCTCCACCGTCCGCGCGAAGCTGATCTTCTGATTCACCAGCGAACCCTTCGTCTTCACATAATAGTAGACCGGCGTCCGCAGCGCATAGAACGTCGTCGCATAGCGCACATACTCGAGATTAAACAGAAAATCCTCGCACCAGCTGAGCTTCGCATCCATCCGGATCCCGTGCGCCTCCACAAGCGAGCGCCGGTACAGCTTATTCCACAGCACCCCATAGTAGTAGTCCGCCGGGTTCTCCATCATGAAGCCAACGAACGCTTCACGCCCGATCACCTGGTCCGCGTCGATATCCCCCTTCTGCGACACCATCTCTCCGACGACACGATAGAAATCCGCGATCACCATGTCGCAGCCCGTCTCCTCGGCCGCCCGCACCATCAGCTTCGTCGCATCCGCCGTCAGCCAGTCATCACTGTCCACGAACTGCAGAAACGTACCCCGCGCCCGCGCGATCGCCTGGTTTCGCGTATCCGACACCCCCGTATTCTCCTTATGCACGACCACCACGCGCGCATCCGCCCGCGCATATCCGTCGCAGATCTCCCCGGACCGATCCTTACTTCCATCATCCATGAGGATCAGCTCGAAATCCCGAAACTCCTGATTCAGAATACTGTCCACACAGCGCGCGAGACTCTTCTCCGCGTTATACACCGGCACGATGATACTGACCTTCGGCTCCATAGGCACCTCCATCAAAAAACTACTTCTAGTTGTACCATAAAACCCTCCCGTTGACACTCGTATATTTCTGCTCACTTTTCCCGGGCCAATGTCTCGGCCCTCCGCCTGCTCACTCCGCGCCCACGCGTCCGCACCCTCCACCTTCTCACGTCGCGTCCACCCATTCGCACTCGTTGCCTTTATCGCGCCCATGCCTCCGCCCACTACCTCCTCACGTCGCATCGAAGCACCAATTCCCTCATGAAAATGTCATATTACAGCATAAATTCGCTCATGAAAGTGTAATGAAGCACGGATTATTCCCTCATGAAAGTGGCAAAATACTGAAAAGAACGCTCATAAAAGTGGCAGAGCACGGAAATCTGAATGGTAAAATTCCGAGTTGTTGAGCTGTTCTTACTTTCTATTTTATCAGATATCGCCTACAGAGTCCATAGCTTCATAGCTCAAAACAGTTCACCCACCAACCATTTGGCTATGTAAAGGGGACGGCTTTTCAGCCGCCCCACCGGTCAACGCTGCGTTAATCAGACAGGTTCATCGTCCGATTCCGCTTCATAATCCTCGTTGACATCCACTTCTTCGTCCTCGTCACCATCATCCTCCGGCAGCTGGAGCGTATCTTCATCCTCATCGTGATAATCCGCATCCGGGTCCGGCTGATTTTTCTTGGACGCAGGCTTTACGCCCTTCATCTTGATATAGAGATAACCGCCGACACCGGCTGCACCAATCACAAACAGAAGCAGCATAATCATCGGAAGCGGAGACGATTTCTTCTGCTCGCTCTCTGTTTTCTGCTCTTCCGGTGCCGGTTCCGTCTCCTGCGGCTTTTCGGTTTCCGCAGGTTCCGTGACTTCCGGCTCCTTCTCCCGATACTTGGCAGCTTCCTCTTCATCCATCAGCGCAAGCAGATCGACCTCGTCCACCATGTTCAGGAAATGCACATTCTGGTTGCCGTCTTTATCGCGGTCGATGATCAGATAAAAGGTGTTGCCCGCCTTTGTCACCAGCGTAATGAACTGCTGGCTGGATTTATCTTCTTCCTCACCGATATCGTCCACCAGCGTCATATTTCCTTCCGGAGTCAAAGCTGCACTGGATTTCGTCTCATCCTCGGATGACATTCCACTCTGCATCAGATCCAGAAACAGCTTCAGCGCATCTTCACTGAACATGCTGCTGTCTTTTGCAGAATCCGTGACATTCAGGTACTTTCCATGTGCATACCCGGTTTTGCCGTTGAAGTTTACCTTATACCAGTCACCGCATTTTTCGACAATCTCCACCGTATCGCCGGAATGCAGATATCCGATAATCTCCTGATCCATGCCGGGACCGGAACGAAAATGCAGACTGGTGATCCCCGGCACCACCGTACCAGTCTGCTTTTGGGACTTTTCGCTGCCGATGTTGTATTCTTTGCCGCCCACCGTAACGATCAGGTTCCCATCCGCATCCGTAGCGACTTCATAGCCATCCGGCAGCACCTGCATGTCCGGGTCGATTTCGATGCTGTCGGTATTGTCCTTTTTCCCTGCATTTGCGCTTTCCTCTGCATCCGTCTCCTGTGCAGCGGTACTGACAGGCGTGTTCTTCTGCACATCATCGCCCGTATAGGCAAATGCAGTGGTCGTAAAGGTTCCTGCCGCCATCACGCTGGCAAGCAGCATTGCCATCATCTTTTTCATTCCATATCCTCCGTTTCTTTCTCATCCAGTTTCAGGTTCTCCGGGTTGGGAACCGCAGCCTGCGCCAGCTGAATGATGACTGCCAGCTGTTCCGGGGTCAGGCTCTGGGCATGTACCATTTCACAGATTTCGCTGTTTTCCTGCTCGTGGTACTTTCTGTCCCATTCCTTTCTGCGCTCCTCCCATTCATCGCGTTTCCTGCGGGCTTTCTCCCGCTCCGCAGCAATCTTTTCCAGTTTCAAGCTCATATCGTATCCTTTCCGGGCGAATAAACGCCCTGTTTTTATCGAATTCTTCCCATGCAGTAGTAGTGCTGCCGCCAGTAGCTCGTCTCAATGGAAGCATAGGAAATTGGGTTGCCGCAGTGGATCATCATCCCGTTGCCGACATAAATGCCCACATGGGACGCTCCGCTGGTGTTGTAGGTTTTCTGGAAGAAGATCAGGTCTCCGGGCTTTGCCTCACTCTTCGGGATAATGTCGCATTTTCCCATCAGACCGTTGGCCGTCTGCCTGCCTACATTCCAGCCATTGCCGCAGTGGTTGATGACCCAGCTTACAAAACCGGAGCAGTCAAAACTGGTACTCGGCGAGCTGCCGCCCCAAACATAGGGATAACCGAGATATTTCTCTGCTTCGGTAATCATCTTCCGGAATTTTTCATCCGTCAGAGCTTCGCCCGGAATGTCGTAATCCTGGTATTCTCCGCTGGAACCCGCGCCATCCGGCGTTGCAAAGGCTATGCCTGCAAACAGGTCATCTCGATTGCCCCGGCACTCCAGTGTGACTTCGTATCGTTGCAGCTGGTCATCTGTAAGGCCGGAATTTCTTGCAACATAGTCAACGCCCCGATTGAGTAGTGTTACATTGAGGATTTTATACTCATACTGTACCGTCACCTGATAGGTGTAGGTGTGTCCGGTTCCGGTGATTGGATTGTAGCGATAGCCCACACGGGTTTCCTTCCTTGTCCGGATTTCTACCTTTTCCTCCAACTTCAGCTCATACTGTGCTTCAAAAATACTCTGGAGCCGCGCCTGCACCTGGCTTCTCGTATAGTTTTCAAATTCTACGGTCAGCAGAGAAGCAAGCTCATAGGGATTGTGACCGATTTCCGCCAAATTGTAGCGATACTCGTCATAGCCCGGATGGTCAGTTTCAATGCGGTCGATTTGTTTGCGAAGTTTATCTTCCAGCTTGGTATAATCCGTCTCCACGCCTTTCAAATCTTCATCTTCCGCTGTATAGGAAGTCCCCAGCACCACATTGCCGCCGCCATTGATCAAGACAGAGCAGGACGATACCCACCCGGCAATCACCAAAACAAGCAGTCCCACGGCTGCAATCCCGATGATGATATGCGAGTGGCTCTGCACAAACTGAAACGCCTTTTCCGTCATGCTGGCAGTACCCTGCGCAGCTTTGGCCGTGCCAGCTGCTGTGTTCTCCGCTGCGGCTGCACCTGCCTTCGCAGCGGCATACTCTTTTTTGATAGCCTGCTTCTGCCGCCATCTGGAAAAGAAATTCGAGCCAGCCTGCGGATCAGACTTCATGCGTTCCGCAAAGATGGAATCCACGGCATCTTTATCTGCCTTTTTCTCCAACCGCTCCAGCTTTTTGTACTGCCGCAGCTTTCGACCATATTGGAACCGGGAACCGGCACGGGCTGCACCTTCCGCTGAACCTTCGGAAAAATGCGCTGCCTCCACACCGGAATTATTATCCTGGTCGGCATTGCGCACACTCTGATGTGCTTTGGCTGAAATCGCATCTGCTGCAAGATTCCCCGGCTTCTTTGGCTTACCGCCCTTTTTCCCGGAAGCCGCTTCATTCTTCTTCGCCTTTACCTCCTGCTCCGATTTCAGCTTCTTACTGCGCATCTTGGCAAGATCGGCCTCGTGACGAATCTGCCTTCGGTGTTCCGCTTTTTTCTTGCTGCTGTCTCCCGTACTGCTGTCTGCGGTCTTGCTTCTGGAATCGCGAAGGGTGTTTTCCGCACCCTCGCGCTCCTGCCGCAGCTTGTCTCCGAGATTCGGATTTTTCTTGCCAGCCATTGCTTACGCCTCCTTTGCTTCCTGAACTTCGGTTAATTTTGTCGTCATAATCCGGTACAGTTCCAGATCGGTCGGGAAACGATCAACGAACGGCAAAATCACATTTCCGTAGAACAGCAGTCCTTCGCCTTCGCCGGAGTGAGTCACATAGGACAGCTGGTGCGGGCTGATATTCAGCTGATCCGCCAGAATCTGACGGTCACCGGCTGCCTGATTCAGCATATAAATGAAGTCGCTGTTCTCAAAAATGTTCGTCACTTCGCGGGAAGAAAGCAGATCTTTTACGTTCTGGGTGATGCCGGTGGGAATACCACCCCATTTACGGAATCGCTTCCAGATTTCCACGCTGTAAGCCGCTGTCTGCTCTTCTTTCAAAAGCAGATGGAACTCGTCCATATAGTAGCGGGTGGCTTTACCGGCATTGCGGTTGGCGGTTACACGCCCCCAGACCTGATCCTGCACCACCAGCATACCGATCTTTTTCAGCTGCTTGCCCAGCTCCTTGATGTCATAGCAGACCAGCCGGTTATTGATATCTACGTTGGTGCGGTGGTTAAACAGGTTCAGCGAACCGGTCACATAGATTTCCAGTGCCGTTGCCACATGGTGTGCTTCCTTTTCATCCTGCCGGAGCAGTGCCTCGTACAAGTCCTGCAACACCGGCATGTTCTCCGGCACCGGATTCTCAAAATAGTTCTGGTAAATCTGATGAACACATCGGTCGATGACCGTCTTTTCTACCGGCTGCAAGCCTTCTTTTCCGCCCACGATCAGCTCACACAGGGACAGGATGAAATCTGCTTTCAAGGCAATCGGATTATCCTCTTCCGAATAGTTCGCATTGATGTCCATCGGGTTGATATACTGCGTGCTGGAAGGGCTGATTTTAATGACCTGCCCCTCAAATTTCTTCACCAGTGCCGTGTACTCGGCTTCAGGATCGCACACAATTACATCGTCATCCGTCACCAGGAACGCATTGGCGATTTCTCTCTTGGCAGAGAAGGATTTACCGGAACCGGGAGTACCCAGAATCAGCCCGTTGGGGTTTTTGAGCTTTTTCCGGTCAACCATAATCAGGTTGTTGGACAGAGCATTCAGCCCATAGTACAGAGCCTCTTTCCCGGTCTGAAACAGTTCCTGGGTGGTAAACGGAACGAAAATTGCCGTGCTGCTGGTAGTCATGCTGCGCTGAATCTCAATCAGGTTCTGTGCCAGCGGCAGACAGCTCATCAGCCCCTGCTCCTGCTGAAAGTCCAGACGGCGCAGGTTGCAGTTGTACTTCTGCGCGATACTGGAAGCTTGAAACACATTGGTTTCCAGCTCCTGCTCCGTCTCGCCGGTGTTCATCACCAGAAAGGTCAGCAGGAACATACGCTCATTCTGGCTCTGCAATTCCTTCAGCAGTGCCTTTGCGTCCTTGCCGTAAGTTGCCAAATCTGACGGAATGATGTCCATATCGTATCCGGAACGGACAGCTTTCTTCTGTTCCTCAATCTTGGAACGATCCAGCTCCGTAATGGTGTGCTTGATGGATTTGATTGCTTTATTCTGGTCTACCGACTGAATGTGCATAGTCACGATCTGGCTGGATTCCATATCCAGAAAATCCTTCAGCAGCTGATCCGACAGGTCGGAAGCCGTGATCTGGAGATAGGACATGGAGCCATACATCCCGCCCATCTGAAAAATACGGTTCTTCGGAAAGGCAAAACTGGTCGGTGCAATAAAGTCCTTTACCGACAGCCCGCTCTCCAGCAACCACTTCCAATCGAAATTGAATCGGTCATGGTCACCCATGTGGAACATATCGTGCATCAGATGAAGCCGTTCCTTGCCGTTCAGCAATTTTGCCCGGACACCCAAGCGTTTGAAGTTGTTCATCAGGTCGATCTCGATGTGAATGAGCCTCGGCTTTGCCTGTTTCATGGATTCCGCCTCAATGCCAAACGTCAGGTACTTCGTCTTGGTCAGGCCGTTGTTGCCCTGGGCAAGCTGGCGGCGCAGCATGGTGCTGTACTCCGTGCGCACCGGATTGAAATGATCCTTCTGGTACGGGATACGCACCATCTTCTCAAAATTCGAGGCATCCGTAGCCATATTCATAAAAGAAAGCTCAAAGCGGATGCTGGAATCAAAGAAGTTCAGGAAGCTGCACCATTCCTCAAAGATAGCCGTCTGATCTTCCTGTTGTGCCAGCTGATAATTGATGTCCTGAAACTGGATGGTTTTGGTGTAGTAGTTGTCCGTCACACGGCAAATACCGTCCGGGAACATCCGCTGAAAAGGAATGCTCTCCTGTGCCGAGTGCGGAACCGTGCGGTCCCCCCTTGCTCGGTCAATCACCGTCTGCACCTGTTTTTGCTCTGCGGCTGACAGATGAGACGGCATTCGGATGTTATCCTGCTTTTTATTCTTCGCTGTCAGCTTTTCGAGAATTTTGAACAATGCGATTTACCTCCATTTCCACATCTGCCTGCTGCACCAGCAGTGCATAGTAATTTTTTGTTTTGTAAGGCCGCGTTTTCGGCCTCTTGAACTTTGCCTCATAGAAGTGCTTTGCCACCACTTCCAGCGGCTGACCGTCTTTCTCGTACATGGCGAGAAAGAAAAGCGGCAGCATCACTGCCATCATGCCAAGTGCGGCAAGGCTCAGATTTCCGCTGGATTTGAGCAAAAAGAAAACCGGAACGCCAATCAGCGCACCGGCTCCAAAGCAGAGAATCTGCCGTTTGGTCAGGTTCATAAAGACCTTGGTTTTGACCTTTGAAAGGTCTCGCGGCACAGAAATATAAGATGCCATGAATCATTCCTCCTTCCTTAGTGCGCTGCAAACACGGATTTCGCAAGGCTTCCCGTCTTAAACAGTGTAAATGCCAGCAAAACCGTATAGCCCATAACGCCCCAAATGCTGCTGATGATGTTATCCGAAAAGGACAGGTTCTGAATCAGAACTGCATAGATGCCTACACAGATCATGATAAGAAAGCCTTGGAATCCCAGTGCAAACAGGGAACGCAGGTAGTTTTGACCGGTATGGCTCTGCTCATGGTTTCCAAAGGTTGCGAACGGAATCGGCGCAAGGCTCACCA
>ERZ857801.485-NODE-485-length-53884-cov-4.883483_pt1 | contig 53884 bp, 59 predicted proteins | sample MGYA00519762_ERZ857801 | MGnify/ENA primary metagenome ERZ857801 (study PRJEB31778, sample SAMEA3449368) | human gut metagenome | biome: human gut; feature: human-associated habitat; material: faeces | place: United Kingdom | collected 2010/2012 ...
CTTCAATTGGAATTGTAATAACCATATCAGCTAATTTTCCCAAATCATTATAAGCTGATTGTGTTATAGCAACAGATTTAATCCCCACACGCTTAGCCCATTTTGCAGCAGTAACTATTTCCTTTGTTTTTCCACTGTAACTGACAAAAAATGCTAAATCACCTTTCTGCATATTTGGTACTGCAGTTAACTGAAGATGTGTATCGGTATAATAAATTGATGTTTTACCTATTCTTAAAAGTTTATGCTGAAAATCCTCACACACTATACCTGAACTACCAATCCCAAACAAATATATGTTGCGACACGAAATAATCTCCTGAGCCACTCTCTCAATAACCGTTGAATCAATTAATCCATAAGTCTTTTCAATTGTTTGAATATTTGACCGGTATGCTTTTTTCATCAATGATTCCATGTGTTCATAAGGGTCTAATAAATTGTCAAATTCCATAGAATCATTAGCTAAATTTTTAGCCAATTCTATTTTTAGTTGTGAAAAACCAGAAAACCCTACTTTTTTTGAAAAACGAATAACAGCAGCCGGTGATGTCATTGTTTTTTGAGCTAATGACTGAGCCGAATCATTAATAACATCTGATTTATGCTCTAATATAAAATCCGCAATTTCAATTTCAGTATCTGTTAGTATAGGTCTTGCCTCATTTATTCTAATTATACAACTCATTATATCACTTCCTATTTTCTTTAGTATAACATTTTATTATCAAAAAAAGTAGAATTTAATTATATCTATAGATTTCTCAATAAGAATCAAATCTGTAAAAAACATAATCATCTCAAAATAAAAAATATACGATATGCACAATTTTCATTTATACTACCTTAACCATCTAAAACACATTCGTTATTACTTTATCCAAAACCGCTCTGCTTCTCAACACTTGTATTAACTTATCATTTAAATCACAAAACTCTATTATTTTTCCAACAAAAAAAATAGAAAAGCTGTTTCTTTAAATCAGCCAAAGTACAGACAGTCTTTTTACATCAATAATATTTATTAAGTTTCTTGCTATAATTTCTCTATCTTTCATAATAATCATCATATAATATTATCCCACATATTTTAATAAATCTTTAACGTTTTAACTTTCATATCTATACCTTTTATCTGCTCTGAAGCTTAAATATTCCAAATGCTTCTTTAAGTAGACATTCAAAATACGGTACCCCAAATTTTGAGTCAAATCTGCTTAATGCGTAACTGTAAAAAATATTCCTATCAAGATACATTTTTACCAGCTCATTTTCGCCAAATTCAAATGTATCCCTTTTACACTGATTTACCAGATGTTCAGAATTATACTTTTTATTATGATCTGCTATTTTCATAAATGATAGATCATATCCACATTTTTCAAATAACCAATTACATCTCCTGCAGCCATCAATAATCCCCCTTTTTATGCTACATATAATTATATCTGCTTCTATTAATTCTTATCATTACTCATTATATTATTCAATATCGTGGATATTTTCAATATTTATCTTACATCCGTTTTCAAAAAGTAGTGTTTTTGTATAATCATCAATTTTTTCAACTCGTCCTGTCATGGGCAACTATTTTCCACCTGTCTTCTTTCCATCCTTTCTAAAATATATTATTCTAATTTGTTTCGCTTCACTTGACTTATTCTTTAGCTCAGTCAACCTTTTATTGAAAGTGAAATTTTATCACTATCTAAAAGTTTCTTTTGTTCTGTATGTCGCTTAGATTCGTCAATTGCCTCTTTCTGCCCTGATAGAGCAGAAAACGGTGCAAACTGCGCTGAACGTTTTTCTAATGACATAGGCAGATGCTTTTTTTGAAATATGATGCTTTAAATGAATAATATCACTACGTTACAGTTCATTATAAATTTGGTATTATGTTCACTGATTATAAATGGTCAAAAAGCTGTAAAGTTTATTTATAATATCTTATAACTGAATAATAACTATACATATCTTTAACATTTCAACATCAATGATAAAAAAGTACAGAAAAGGTGATATCAACTATGAAAAATAAAGCATCTAAACAAATCAGTGAATATGTAAACTATTTTCCCACCAAAAGAGTAATTATTAAGCCCTTTTTTAAATGCCAAATTGACACAACAAATTATATGTTATTCAAGCAAAATGAAATTGAAATCTACTATGATGATAATTTATACACTGTAAATCATGAACAAATTAATACAGTGATTTTATCAATGTGCAGTCGATTATATAATCCTGGAATAATTGAAAACAATCCTGCTAAATGGGTTGTCAAAAGGTTTACCACTGAATCAATCGGAACAGTTATGCAACATGTGAATTATAATGTTGATATAGACATAGTTTGTAAAGATAAACTCCTACAATTCGAGTGTACAAATCTAGATGAAATGTCAGAAATAATAACACATTTAAAAAACACAGGCATAATAGTTCAGGATTCTTTAGAAATAGAAAAAATATTAAAGGTCTATAAAGATAAATACGAGTTGTTCAAATATTTAGATAGAACTTTTCCTAAATTAGCTAAAATGAATAATTTAGATAATCCTCGTGGTGTATTAGCAAATAAATAACATTTATATCAAAAGACAATTTTCGTAAAAAAGATATTTCCATCACCGCGGAAATACCTTTTTTGTTATGAAATTAAAATAATACAAGTGCGTGTGCCACCTAGCCCCATTAAATAACAAAAAAATTAATGGGATTAGGTGACAGAAATATAATTATTACAGTGATAAAAACTATGACTACAATTATGCCCTTGTCTATCCTGGGTGGTACTTTAGGAAAGTATTTATCATCATAAAATACCTCCGTTTTTCATTGTAACATTTCGAAGAAAAATTAACCATTAAATAAAAAAAGTAGATTTTAGCGAACTCAAAACACTATTAGACAAAATAGAACAAAACAGTTTTATAAAATTAAAATTAAATATTTAACATTGTTTGCATCAAAGAAAAATCAGAAGAAAAATTCCTCTCTATATCGGCACTTTTTCTTCTGTAGAACTTAATAAACGAATACTTATATGATAAAATTAATTGTGAATAATAAGTGGAAATATTTTTAAAATTTAAAAATTTTTTTTTGGGGGGGGGTTTTAAAAAAAAAAAAAAAAAAAAACGAATAACAATTATTATTTTCACTATTTATTTAGCATTTATCTTCCTATATCCGTTGTTGAGAGGTTCAATCGCACATATTAACGGTTACCCTTCGTATTTTGAAAAAATACTTAAGTGTATAAACATAATTCCATTCTATTTCGATCACACTGTAATGCCATCTGTTATTATAAAAAATATTATTTTTAAGATTTGCCTATTTATTCCAGTTGGTTATATGCTTTTCACAAAAAAACAAAATCAAATTCAAATTGTGAAAATATTATTATTAATAGGATTTTTAAAAGAGACATTCCACTTATTAATTTTATACGGTTATTTTGATATAACGGATATTTTATATTATCTAGTTGGAGGATTAATAGGAAATTATATACATAAAATAATATTCAATTTTCTTTTGAATAAATAATAAGAAAACGTTTTCGATTTGTTTGTTGATACTTTTTATAATTTAAAAAACTTTGAAATGGAGAACAAAAAAATGAAGAAAATCATTGCTTTTTTACTGGTGTTTACATTAAGTTTTGGTGCAGTAACAAATATTAGTGCGTTAAACAATAGTGCAGTATATTCATACTCTTATAAAGACTATGAAACCACAATTCTTAACTCTACCAATGAATATAATATCTGTTTTGAAATAGTAGAGAATGGTGAAAAAATAAAATTAGAGTATGATACAGACTTTAGATATGTGAAAGTTAATAATAATTATTACGATTTTAATGATTTTAATAATGCGGTATTATTACAATCCACATATATATACGACAAAAATCAACCTATTACAATTGTTGAAGCGTTAACCAATTTTTCAAAGATTGATATTGATAATATAAATGATTTAAAAAGCAACAAAATTTCAGTAAAAAATAATAACTCGTTAGCACCAAAAGCAGAGTATGGTAAGTTTTATTTTGTTGGAAGTAGGAAGAAGAGTATGCTGGTATCTTTAGCAAGTAGTGCAATATCTACAATAATTGCATTCTTAGTAACTGGCGCCTTAGGACTTAGTGTGACAAAGGCAAATGTCGTTTCATTCATATCAGGAGTATTATCCTCTGAAGGGGTTAATTATTTTACTTCTGATGTATATTATAAGGTTTATCAAGCTATTTTAAATGCTCGTAATACAACAAGAGAAAAAAGAATTTTAGGTGTCTTCCAACCTTTTAAAGCACAAGTTGTATGGGATGAAGCACACCCTTATTACAGAACGTTTGAAACACAGAGACCAAACAGTTAAACATAATATTTCAACATTGTGAAAGGAAATACAAAAATGAAGTGTCCATATTGTGGAAAAGAAATGGATAAAGGATTTTTTAATTCAGCAAAATGGGATTATACATGGACTCCGGAAGGCAAAAAACCCCATATGTGGAGAAATCACCCAAAAGAATATGAAGTTCTTTTAAAAAAAGGATGGAATATACTACAATTAACAGCATATAGATGTGCGGATTGTAGAGTTATAATTATAAATGAAGATGATTGTTAGTATAAATTCCATTATGCTAAAATCGAATCGTTGATGTTCTACCTTATCGTTTCATTGCAGAATAAAAAAATTACTATTAATAAATACAAAAAAGACCGTAAAATACATTACGGTCTCAGAGTGTTGACAAAGTAAATAAACAAAGTCAACAGTTTTTTTATTTGAATAGAAAGAAAACTATGATAGAATGAAAAGGCAAGAAGATGACTTCGTCCTAGTTTGCAAAACTTGAGGCTCTTCTTGCTTTTTATTATATAAAGGAAGATGAAAAAATGGTATAATTAAGGTGCGAATTAGGAGTGATAACACATGGCAATGACGAGACAAAGTATTAAAAAAGACAGTATCATAATGAGAACAATAGAAGAACTGGTACCACAGGAACATGATGTCAGAAAGCTGGATTCATGTATGGATTGGGATTTTATATATCCTTTAGTCAAAAATCTATATAGTGATTTCGGTAGACCAAGCATAGATCCTGTGGTGCTTTTTAAAATGGTATTCATCAATATATTGTTTGGAATACATTCTATGAGAAGAACATGTAAAGAAATCCAAGTCAATTTAGCGTATCGCTGGTTTTTAGGGATAGCTATGGAAGATAAAGTCCCAAACTATTCAACATGGAGTCAAAATTATATAAGAAGATATGGAGACAGTGAGGTGTTTCACCATATATTTACCAGAATACTAAAACAGGCTATCGAATATGGCTTTGTAGACTTGGAAACAGTATATGGGGATTCTACGCACCAAAAAGCAAATGCAAACAAAAACAAGTATACAGATGAGGAAGTAGAAATAGTGAAAAGAGTGTATGATGATGAGTTATTGAAAGAAATCAATGAGGATCGTATCGCTCATGAAAAAAACCATTAAAAGAAACAAAAGCAGAAGAATTAAATTATGATGAAGAAACAGGAAGCCTCAAAAAAGACCTGGTGAGCAAACATATAAAAGTAAGCAAAACAGATAGGGAAAGCGGCTGTTTCCACAAAGGAGAAAAAGAAAAATGTTTTGCATATTCACATCAAACATTCTGTGATAAAAATGGATTTGTGGTATTAAGTCATTGTGCAGCAGGAAATGTGCATGATAGTGTGTCGTTTTTTCCTGCATATCAGCTATTAAGTGAAGAATATAAGGATAAGATCAAAAATATATGTTTAGATGCAGGGTATATCACACCAAGGCTTGTTTATTGGTTTAACTGTAATATTAAATTCTAATATCTCATCATTTTTATTCTTAAGCTCAACTTTGACTGACTTTTGACCTCTTGATGTGCTATCAAAATCAAGAACTTTTAAATCTTTATCAGAAACGATAGCTGTTGATCCATCATTATATGTTATTTCTACTTTGAAACCGGTTAAATCAACAGTTTCACCAATATAATAAGTTGTTTTAGCTAGGTTAGACTTAATCGTAATGCCTGTAACAGTTTTAGCTTCTACATTCACTTCAAAAGCAGCGGTTTTCCTTCATATGAAACCGTTACAGTCTGCTTACCTACTTTAGTTTTATCATATCCGCTAATAGTTAAATCACTATTATCAATTTCTAACTCACTTCCCTTTGATAAGAACTTTGGGTTCTGCAATTATTTTAATTGATTCTAATGTCGATTTGGCTTCTTTTTTAGATACTTTGATTACGGTAAATGAATGAGTATCTAATGTAATGTTAACACTATTTCCTTTAATTACCGCCTTACCTACTTCTACATCACATTAGTTGGATTATCTAAAGTATTTTCGCTAGTAAACGAATCACCAACTAGTTTTTGTACTTCAACTCGTTGATAACTACTTAAATCAGCAAAGTTGATAGACATCTTGCGTGATTTTTCGCGATCAACATTCACTAACGCAGCATAGTAGTTGCCGGAGCTGTCTTTATAATCAGACTCGAGTAAGCTTTGAAGCCATTTGAAATTGTATCCGTGAAATCAAACGCTGCATCCAGTACATTTTCACCAAAGCAGCTGTTTAACATTTTAAATACTTTTGCTGAAGGTGTTGCAAAGAATTTAAACTCTCCTTCGCCTGTTTGCGTGCTTGCTTCATCCTGCGGTACAGCTTGAATCACGGCCTGCTGTGTTGGTCCTAAGGAATCAGCACCTTTACTGTACCAGTCTACTAAACAGTGCTTTGGGATATACGGGCTACCTAAACGTACATATTCCATTATGACTTTGGCAATATAGATTGCATGTGTTTGCGAACACACCAGAGTATCGGTAAAACGGAAAATACCGTATTCTGAGATAACCGGAATTTTACCTTCTGGCATGATATTGACATAGTGTTTAACATGATCAATCCCGGAAGATTCTGCAAGCTTCATTGCCTGGTCATAAAAGGCTCCAGGATTGTCTCCGCTCCCAAAATTTGGACTCTGCGAATAAGGGTGAATAGTCAACCTGTCGTAATAATCATTATATCCGCGGTTATTCATCTTGTTTACAAAACCATCAGTTTCAAAACTTGAGTAGACATGACACTCCTTCGTACTGTCCGTCACAGCATTGATCGCTGCTACAGTTTCCTTCATTTTTTTGCGATTTCTACAAAACCGTCACGCTGAACGTGATAACTTACACGGATTTCTTTTCCTCGTGGAGGGATTGCTCCAAATCTAATAGAACTGTCACGATAATCCACAGTACATACTTTTGCATTTCCTGATTGTCCATCGAATGAATCAACAACGCTCCATTCCTCATCATCTACAAATATGTATCTTTCATCCTATGAGAAATATATACAATATCATTATAAGCATACTCTAAAAATTCTCTGTATCCACAATAATGCTCATCATAATAAGCTATATTTAATCTTTTACAATTTTTGTGGCACATTCGAACAAACGGACACGTATTACAGCTTTCACAATATCTTTTATCTTCTTTTAAAAAAACTGACATAGGCTTACTATAAATAATGTCTATTAAATTGTCATTAACGATATTACCACAACAATATTTATCTAATACATAGAAATCACAAGGATAAATATTTCCTTGACTTTCTACAACCAAATGAGGTGAACAATTACCTAAAATCCCACATTGATGAGCTATTCCTTTTTCATACAATGAAATAACATTATCAAATAATGAAACACTAATATAATTTCCAAGAAAAAGTTCTTTTTTCCATAAATCAAAGAAGGATTTATAAAAACCTGCAAATGATCTGGGTGTTAATGAAAAATCATTTTTTTCTTCTTCTAATCCCGGGATGCAGGGAATAAACTGAATAAATTTCAAGCCGTTGTTTTTATAAAAAGAGAATAATTTTTGAGGATGTCTTGCAAGAGTGTTTGTTAATACTGTCAATATGTTGAAATCAACATTCTTTTCCCTAAGCAACTTAATAGAGTTCATCACTGTTTTATATGTGTCTTTATTCTGACAATCTTTCCTAAAATAATTATGCATTTCCTGGTACCCGTCTAAGGATACGCCTATCAGGAATCTGTTCTTGTAAAAAAAATCGATCCACTTTTCATCTAGTAAAGTCGCATTTGTCTGCAGTGCATAATGAACAGTTTGATTTGTTTTCTTCTGCCTGACATAAGAAACAAATTTCTCAAAAAATACTAATCCCGCAACCGTTGGTTCTCCTCCCTGAAAATGAAACGATATATCAGAGTCGTCTCCCAGTTCCAAAGCTTTATCAACAAGCACCTTCATCGTCTCTTCCTTCATAATCCCAAAACTTCTGACATTGCGATGATCGGCAACATCATAATAAAAGCAGTACCGGCAGCGCATATTGCATAGAGAAGAAGCCGGTTTTATTAAAAAACTCACGTGTTTTTTCATAATTTTTCCCTCATAAATTTATAATTCATCCAGTTTACTAAAGATTCCTTTTATAAAAATATATTTTTTTACTTCATCGCCTAAATAACCCATTTCTTTAACAATGAAGCTTTTCATCTCTTTATCATTTATATTTTTCATAACAGTTTTTAACATTAGATTATATTCTGCCTTTGCTTTTTTATACGAAGAGCAGTTAGTCAACCTTTTAAGTTCTTCTCTGACATTCAGAAAATGAAAAATAATAAACAGCAAAGCTCCACAAACCAAAGAAACCATCCAAAATGCCAGATTTATGTTTTCTTGAGTCTGCAGCTGAATAATAATCCTTGATAATGAAAAAACTGAAAAACATAATGAAATCATTTTTGGATAGCGCAGCCAGTTATTATAGTTTCTCAGCATATGACCTTTCCCCTCTTTACCAAAATATTTAAAATAATAAAACATAACTCAAACAATCCTGTTATGATAATGATTCACAATAATCTGTATTTTTTTGTATAATTCACTGATATTTTCCTGCATTGTCCCATATATCAATGATTTGATCATGCAGGAACAGCAGTCACTTCCAACTCCAGCAGCACAGCAATCCTTAACTCTGTATCCTTCCATCGTTCAGGACCGGTTCAGCTTTTTCAAATACAGGAAAAAGATCGTTTAGCCGCAAATACTTTTCACCCAGATTATATGTTAAGACTCTGATTTTTTTCCTGCCTTTTTTCAACAATGCGATTTTAAAATAAAGAAGGAAATTTATGAAAATTTCCTTCTTGCCTTACTATAAAAGCGAAAGTCTTTCTTTTTGTTCAGAAGGTGCTTCATTTTCATCGAGCGCGCGAATTAATAAGTTTTTATAAGTTTCTTCAACTTCACTACCTACACGATTTTCTAATTGTGCATAATCTTTCTCAATATTAAATAATTTAGTTTCTTCAACTTCTTTTAAGCCACATTCCACGTTGTCAATAATAGAAGGTGTATGAATCGGCACACGATATAACGGATACAGTGTTCTTTTAAAGAAGCGCCCCATCTCTATTTTGTCTTCAACTCCTGTTCCTAAATATTTTCGTATAGTTGTTGGAATACAGGTATATTCATAACAAGGCCAATTATCAGCATTGGGTGCCCTAAAATACGTATACCTGCCGTCAGTAATATTCATTGCCATTCCATGATAACCGTAAAGAGCGTATTCCTTCCCGTTATCCTTATAATCAGCAATAGACTTAAAACTCTTACCTCGTACACAATCAGGAATAGGAATATTATTGTATTCCAGTACAGTTGGCATTATATCAATATTTTGTGTAATAGAATTTATTCTCTCGCCCGCTCTTTTTCCACCTGGGAATTTAACGATAAATGGAAGATGGGCCAATTCATTATACAAATGCATATAATTTTTTCCAAAATAGTTTCTTTCGCCTAAGAAATATCCATGATCCGTTGTCACAATAACCAAAGTATCTTCAAACATATTCAATTCTTTTAGTTTCTTGATTAATATTCCAAACCAATGATCCGTCATTGTCATCAAAGCACCATATCTTTTCTGAATATAATCAACCGCTCTCTTAGGAACATTTACTTTTTGATACTCTGGTATTTCAAAATATTCACGATCTAATTGCTTATCGTCATACATCTGCATATATTTTTCAGTTACATCAAAAGGTTCGTGCGGATCAAAAGCTTCAACCATTAAAAAGAAATTATCTTTTCCTTTATTGTCATCTAGCCAATTACAAGCAGATATAAACGTCTTCGGAGAAGGATAATCTTCCTCATTTGACCATTGTGTGCGATTCCACTGGTATTGAGCTCTCACACGTCCATAATAATTTTTAGGCATATTTGTTGGATCATCTATTCTAGAAATCCAAGGATCCCCTTCTTGACCACGATGGTAATCCCAAGTATTGAATTGTTGAACATAATCTTCCCCACCTAAACGGAAATAGTGACAATGATCTGTTGTAATATGAGAAAAACATCCATTCTGTTTCAATAAATGTGGTAAAGTAATATCAAAAGGTTCAATAGGTCCCCAAGATCTTTCTAAGAAATTCAACCTACCACACAAAATATCGCGTCTTGCTGGCATACATGGTGCAGAGCCAATCCAATGTTGATCGAATATTGTTGCTTCTTTGGAAAAATTCTGAATATTAGGTGTTTTTACAAAAGTTTTTTCATTATAGCACGACAGCATATCTCTTTTAAGAGTATCCATCAAAACCAAAACTGTTCTCATAATAATCTATACCAAAATTCCAAAGCATGAAAGAGCAATACAAGCTACTAACACCCCAAGAATTACCCATACTGAATTTTTTCCTTGTCCTTTCTTTAATAAGAAATAACAAAGTGCAGTTAATAATACAGGCAACAAACAAGGCATAATATTATTTAATTGATCTTGTAAAGCAATTGTTCCCTCGCCTGCAGAAAATTTGATTCCTGTGCTTAACTTTACAGTTGAAGTAATTAAACCACTTACAACTACCACACCTAATACATTAGCAAAATTTCCTAAACGATCAAATATTTTCAAACCACCATTTTGCTCATTTTGAATTAAATCCATTCCTTTTTCGTAACCCTTATGAATACCAAAATATTTTAGGGGCCAGTACAATAAATTAATCAAAAGAAACATTACGATTGGGCCCAAGATACTTCCACTTTCAACACATAAGCTTGCACCGATACTTCCTGCGATTGGAAACCAAGTTAGATTTAACATAGAATCCCCTAATCCTGCTAAAGGACCCATTAACCCAGTTTTAATATTGGTTACCGAGTCTTTATGACCTTCATCTGTTGTTTCTTCGATTGCAGCACAGATACCTAAAATAGCAGGAATAGCAACTGGATGAGTGTTAAAATACTCTAAATACCTTTGCATGGCATGCACTTGTTCTTCTTTTGGTCTGTCTTTATATAACTCTTCAATAACTGGTGCAAAATCATAGGTTAAACTCAATGATTGCATACGTTCATAGTTATGAGAAAATTGAGTTGTTTGTGTTCTCCATAAAACTTTATTTAAAGTCTTTTTACTAATTTTACCCATTATAAATCATATTCTCCTTCCTCATCAGTTGTCGATACAGCCATAGTTGTTTTTTCCATGATTAAATCGTAGATGCCTGCAGCAACAGCACCAATCAAAGCGATCGCTAAAGTTCCTAAGTTTAAATAAGCTCCTAAAACAAAACCTAAAATTAGAAAAATCCACATATTCTTTTTCATCATCATTGTTAATAACATTGCTAACCCAACAGCAGGGATAGCTTTGGAAGCGACAGTAAATCCGGTCAACACTTGTGCAGGAATAGCCGCTAAAATTGTATCAATAACAGCACTTCCAGCAAAACATGCAATAAATACCGGGATCGCTCTACTTAGGAAAAACATTAATCCACCTGTCCAATGTAACATCGTAATTCTTTTCAAATTAAATTCTTCAGCAGCTCTATCTGCAGCATGAACTAATGAAATATTTGTAGTCATTACTAATAGATTAATTTGTTGTACTAATAAAGCAGTTGGCACACCAACAGCGATTGCTGTTGAAATAGCAGTTCCTGTATCTCTACCTGACAAAATACCTAACGAAGCCCCTACTATTGTCCCAGAAATAACGTCAGGTGGTACATATGCACCAATGTTATTTACACCTAACCACATTAACTCCATTGTAGCCCCAATTATGATAGCGGTTTGCATATCACCTAAAATAAGCCCTACCCCTACTGATGCAAGTAATGGTTTACGGAAACCAAGATGTGGTCCAAATTGATCTAGCGCACATAACCCAGCCCATACTGCCAGTAGTAAAGCCGTTAATAAATTTCCCATACTTTTTACTCCTCTATTTAATAATTTTTTAACAATTCCGAAACTTTTGTTTTCTCATCTCTAGTTGTTGTTTGCATATAAACTTCAACATTTTCTTCATTAATCAATTTTTCAAATGCTTCTTTTTCTTCTAAAGTCACTGACATGTTTTTATGTAGTCTATGTCGATTTTCATTAAAACGCATTCCGCTTACATTTAGATAACCATAATCCAATCCATTTTTTTTTAACATTAAAGCATCCATTGGATTTGTAAATAAAACCATTGTAACCTTTTTTAATTCAGTCTTCTTCAAAATCTCAATAAATTTTTTTACAGTGAAAATATTCACTTTAATATTTGGTACAGCCAATCCCGCAACACTTTTACGAACAGGATCATTGGCAACATCATCATCTACAATTATAGCTGATTCTATCGCATAATCCTTACACCAGGTTGTTGCCACTTGCCCATGAATTAATCTATCATCTATATTTACAAGTACTAATCCCATAATCTCATCCTTTCTCAACCTTAAAGTTCATCTATATCATCATTAACATCAACTACTGAAACTTTAATTTCGTTCAATACTTGTGCTTGAGTTTCTCTTAAACGTGCATCTAATTCATTTCTATCAATTTCTTTAATTAATAAAACATCAATTAATAACGGAAGACTCAATCCTGTATACGCGATCATGTCACATCCATTTAACAGACAGCGTGAAATTGCATTAAATGGTGTTCCTCCATATATATCACAAATACACAATACAATATCATAATCATTCGATAATTCTTCATAACCTTTTACTATTTCCTTTTCTAAATCATCTAGAGTTTTATCTTCTGTTAATGCATAAGCTCTAGCGTTTGGAGTCGTTCCTATAATCATCTTAGCGCTGGCTAATGCCTCATTTGCAAAATAGCCATGACTAACAATCATAACACCAATTTTTCCCATACTACACCTCTCTCTTTTCTCTTATAAAAATGGTAAGCGCTTAATCTTTTTTACGAATAAACTATAACATTTCTCCCACTTTTTATCTATTAATCTCCATATGTTAATTACATGTTTTTTTATAAAATGTTTAAAATTTACATATTTTAATATCATTTTTTTGAAAATTATAAAAATTTACATAATTTTAATTTCCATAAAAAAATCTTTATAATAAGATAAATTAATTACCTTTTATAAAGACTTTTTTTCTTTTATATATCTTTGAATTGTTTTCTATATTCACTATATAATACATATTAAGTCGTATTTAAACTATTAATCTTCTTTAATTACTTGAATTACAAACTGTTTTCTAAAATCCCTAGGTGTACAATTATAATATTTTTTGAAGACTTTATTAAAATATAGTTGATCTTCAAAGCCAACCGCCTCTGCAATTTCCTTGATTTTTAATTGACTATCTTTCATAAGATGACGAGCATATAACATCTTTTGCTTGTTTATATAAGGAAGTAAACTCTCACCTGTTTCTTGTTTGAAAATACGAGAAATATGGGTAGATGTCATTCCTATTGTTTTTGCAAAATCGTCTACTTTAATCTTTTCGCTCATATGATTTTCGATATAAGTGTTCGCATTAAATATAAGTTTTTGATGTTTTTGTTGTGATGAAGTCTGAATCAACAAGACTAAATTATTTAATACTTTATTAAATTCACCCATTACATCCATTATAGTTTCTAGTTTTGAAAAATCACATAAAATATCAACTAAGACTTGTTTGCTAATTGTACCACTTTTTTTTCTTATATATCTTTCAATAGAGTTAATAATTAAACTACAATAGTAAACAACATCACTTGGCACGATAAGATGTTCACACATATATTGATAATATTTTAAATTTATATTTGTCAAATCATCGTACTCTTCTAGCATAAAACATTGAAGGATATCCTCTTTAAACGTAATACTCTTATAGTCTAAAAAACTAAACTCAACCTGATCACTCAAAAATATAAGACTACAATCACCTAAATAGAACTTTCTTTCCAAAGAATTGATACACTCTAAATATGCATCATAGAAATATTCATATCCTTCACATAGCTTTGATACAATAATTGACATGTGTATGTTCAATTCTTCTTGAACATGATCTATAAAAGATAATGCTATATTATAAATTAGTGTTTCCGATATATCTTTAATAATAATAATGCCTGAGTGTTTTTTAGAGAAAACAATTTGATAATTATACTCATTATTAACTGTGTTAAATATTTGTCTTAGGTTAACACCTAATATATTTCTATTGATTTCAGGATTCTCTATAAAAAACTTCTTTGCATTATCAATTCTAAAGTACAAAATATGATATTTATCATGTTTTTTTATTATATGTTCATTTTCCAATAATGTATTAAACTTATCTAGATTCACTAATTGTTCATCTCTTATCAATCCTAGCAATTTTTCTAGCTCATAAAATTGATCATTTTGATTTGATAAAGCATGTTTGGACCTAAAGTTCACAAGTCTTTCAATATTTTCAATAAGCAAAGTCCCTTTTAAAGAATCTTTTTTTATGAAATCTTGTACTCCTGAAAGCCACGCTGCTCTAATTAATTCATAATTATTTTCGTATGAACATACAATTATTTGACAATCCGAATTTATAGCTTTAAGTCCATGAATCAGCGATAATCCACTACCCGTTTTAAGTTTTAAATCTAATATCACTAAATCATGTTTGTATTCCCTGTAATAAGAAAGAGCTTGTGTTTGACTATCAGAGAAACTTATAATTTCAAAATTATAATCTTCCCAACGAATCATTTTTTTATATATATTCAGCATCCTTTTTTGTTCATCCACAACCATAATCGTATACATTTATTATCACCCCATTCATTATTGTGCTATATATTAAATTATAATACCAAGAGCAAATCTATTCTGTTTATTGATATAATTATACATAAAATTTAATAAAATAAGCAAAAAAGATTCTTAATAAGAATCTTTATAAAACATTTGAAAAAACATTAAAACTACAAACAATAAGCAAAATAACCATTATAATATTAAATACCTTCTCTATATTGTCTGTATTAAGTTTTTGATTTATTACAGTACCAATTAATCCCCCTACAATCGCAGAGATACAAATATATGGTACAACTGATAAATCGTAAGTAAATAACTTAGCTCCCATGATAAGCGTAGTAATCTTTGATAATTGTGAAAAGAAAATTGTCGCTATTGAATAAATTGTTGCTTCTTTCATCGCGAAAGAAAAACATATCATTAAAAGTGCAACATTCATAGGACCTCCACCTATACCTAAGAATACCGAAATAGCTCCTAAGAATAGTCCTACTAGAAATATAGCTACTACATTATTCACTTTATAATGCCTTATTTTATTTTTATTAAGTGTATACCACATTATTAACAATAGAGTAACACCTAACAAACTGGCTTGTATTATTTTCACTACATGGTTGTCCATAGAAGAAGCGATCGTATTAAATATACAATCACCTAAAACACCACCCAGTAATGACCCCATACTTACAGCAACTACCACTTTTATATTAAATGAAAATCCATTTTTGAGTTGTTTAATAATTGATACTATACACATAGTAAATACTGCAAGGCAAGAATACACGCCAATAGTACTCGCATCATGATAACCGACAGCATCTAAAAGAGGCTTAATTATAACTCCTCCACCTAATCCAGCAATAGCTCCTAAGGTTGTTGCCAATAATACTATTCCAATATATAAACATACAATCATTCCTTTTACCCCCTCAACTTTTTTGACATTTCTAGCAACGACTCTTTTATCTCTAAAAAATAGAAAAAATCGTCAAAACTAATTTATAATACTTTAAAAAAGGCTAAATTGTTAGCCTTTTTTTAAATGATTTAGAGTAATATAATATTGCATAAGTATTTTTTGTAAGGGAAGGATAAATTGTGAATTACGCTTATGCTCAAAAATATCATCCTCATCATTTCCGGTAGATAACCCACTCCACGGCTCTATAGCTATAAACGGACCATGATTAGTAGATGTCCATAAAACCAAGTATGGAAACTTAGGAAACTCCAAAGTTATATCATAAGCATTCTTTTTTGATTTAAGACTTACTTTTCTTGATTGAATTGAATCAAAAATAAGTGAGTCTACTGTGAATAGATCGTATGTAAGTGTGAGATATTTAGATTTTTCTATTAAATCTATTCTATTATCAAAATCAATGAGACCACTTGATTTTATGGGTGTAGGTATTTTAATTGTTTCTTCTTTGTCGAATTCAAGATAATAATCTTCATAGGTTTCATTTGGCATTATTGGACAATTAAATGCTGGATGTGCACCTATGAAGAACGGCATTTTCTTTGAACCTGTATTTTCAATTATATATTCAGTTAATATTTGATTATCTTTTAAGGTGTAACAAACATATAGAACAAAATTATATGGATAAGATTGATATGTAGTTTCATTAGATTCAATCGAAAAAGTTATACTATTATCAGATATTTTTACCATTGAAAACTCTAAATGACGCACAAGGCCATGTCTAGGCATACTTAACTTATTACCATCCAAACTTTCTGCATGATTATTACGAATACTACCGCATATTGGAAAAAGAATAGGTGCCTGTCCTTTCCAGTATTGTTCATTTCCTTGCCAAAGGTATTCAATGCCGTATCTATCTTTTATGGATGTAAATGTTCCTCCAAAAGTTGTCAATGTAACTGATAAAAATTCATTTTTTAATTCATATTTCATATTAGAAATTATTTCCTTTGTCTTGACTTCCGCATATCAAGATTTTTTTCTTTACATATTCTTTAACTTTATTTCTTCCAACTGAACAATATTTCTTTGGATCAATTGTTTCTGGATGAGCATGTAATACTTCAATTACACCTGAAGAAAAAGCAATTCTTAAATCCGTAGCATAGTTAACTTTACAAATACCACGTTTAATACATTCTTTTACAGTTTCATCAGGGACACCTGAAGTACCATGTAATACAAGTGGAATTGTTACTTGTTCTTTAATTAAGCTTAAACGTTCTACATCAACATGTGGTTCACCAACGTAAACACCATGAGCAGTACCAATACCAACAGCCAAACTAGTAACACCTGTTTTTTCAACAAATTCTTTGGCTTCTAAAGGATCAGTGTAACCACCTTCGCCACCATCTAAGCCATCTTCTTTTCCACCAACTTTCCCAAGTTCACCTTCAACTGGTACATTTGATGAATGACATGCATCAACTACTGATTTAGTAATTCTAATATTATCTTCAAATAATTCATGAGAACCATCAATCATAATTGAAGTATACCCTGTACGTAATGCCTGCATTGCCAGATCAAAACTGTTTCCGTGATCCAAATGAATTGCAACTGGCACTTTAGCATTTTGTGCAGCCACTTTAGCATTTGCAAAGAAATAATCTAATCCTGCATACTTAACAGTAGATGGCGTGGTTTGCATAATTACTGGAGAATTTAATTCTTCTGCAGCAGCAACAACTGCCATTACCATTTCCATATTTTCCACATTGAAAGCTCCAATAGCATAATGTCCTTTTTGGGCGTCTAATAACATTTGTTTTGTTGTAACTAAGCTCATATTGTATCCTCCTAAAATTTAATCGTGATATTCGCCACGATCCCATTTTTCTAGGAATTCGTCAAAGAAATGTTCATCATTGATACAATGATCTTCAACAATTAATGAATCAATTTTTTCAATTAACTTATTATTTTCTTCTGTTTCATGATATTCAGCAGCAAAAAATGCATCCATAATATCTTCAATCATACCTACTCCTGAAACACGACCACCAACTCCAATAACATTACAATTTAAATCTTCTTTTGCACGAATAGCAGATACAACATCACCAACTAGAGCACAACGTACTCCTTTAATTTTCTGTGCCGCATTTGTAATACCAACACCTGTTCCACACATTACAACACCTAAATCTACTTCGTGAGTTGCAACCTTTTCACCTACTCGTTTTCCATAAATAGGGTAATGAGTTCTTTCAAAATCATGTGTACCACAGTCAACAACTTCAAAACCTTTTGCTTCTAAATATTCTTTAATATGATCCTTAATATCAGTAACGATATGATCACAACCGATTGCTACTTTCATTATCTTTTTCTCCTAACACATTTTATTTAACATATCTACTCTAATTTGATGACGTCCACCAGAGTATTTAGCTTCTGCAAATCTATGAGCGATTCTTTTCGCAACATCGCTACCAATAACACCACTTCCCATTGTAATAACATTTGCGTTGTTATGATCTCTTGTCATTTTTGCTGAATGTTCATCATTTAATTGAGCACAAATAATATATTTAAATTTATCAGCCACCATAAATGAACCTGATCCAAATTCATCAATAATAATTCCTTTGTTATTATTAATATCTTTTAATACTTCATTTGTTACTTTTATTGATGCATCGTAGAAATCTTTATCTCCCTCATTGGATACATCTAAAACTTCAAATCCTGATTTTCTTAATTCACTTACTAATTCATTTTTTAATTCAACGCCTTCAATTGAGGCACCAATTACTATTTTCATATTATGACTCCTTTAGTGTGCTAATTCTTCTTGATGAGTTGCATATAAATATTCATCAAGAGTATTTGTAATACGATCTTTTAATAATGCTTCTGCATTATTATCTAATAAACCTTCTCTAATTTTAGTGTATTGAATAGGCATATATTGACTTACAATGTTTAATGGTATTTCAGATAATGAATTAAGATTTTTTATTAATAAGTCTTTGGCCATTTGAGTTTTTTCTAATGGCATATAGTATCTACAACGATCAGAGAAAGAATATTTTCTTTTAATGTATTGTTCATTTTTAGTACCAGTATAATAGTTGGACCATTTATCAGGATTACTTAACATTTCTTCTTCCAAAACATTAATTAATTGAGAAGTTTTTACATCTGTATCAAAGAATAATTCTTCTTCCATTTTTGCTAATGCAAATAATCCTTCTCTCATTGCGAACGTTAAACCTGGGCCTACTTTTAAAATTCCTACTCCATCTTCTACTAATTCTCTAAGACGTTCTTTTGTTTGATAATCAGTCGAATGTCCTTCAAAAATTAATGTTGGATAATCTTTAATAGCTGCCATAAGTTGAGCCGCTTTACTGCGATCGTATTCCACACAACCCGCATCTTTTTCTTCGACACCAGGTTGTACTACTACAGCAATAACGTCATCCCATATATTTTCAATACCTGCTGTCTTAAAAGCTTCTTTAAATGTATTAACCGTATTTTTGAAATCTTCTACTTTAGTAACTTGACACCCATTATCACTTGTAGTTTGTTGTCCACCTGGAATAGGTACTTCACTTCCTACAATGTAAACTGGTTTTATTGCATCGGGATTTGTTTTTAATAATTCTTGATATGCATCATTAGCAGTTTTAGCAAGAACCGCTCCTCTTCTAGCAATAATTTCATCACTCAATCTTGAATTAGGATCATCATCATTAACCTTCATAGATGTATCAATATGAATTTTAGTGAATCCTGCCAAAACATATTGCCTAATTAACTCTTTTGAGTTTTCCATAGCTTCTTTTTCATTTAAATTTGTCCAGGTAAGCGGCCCAAGATGATCTCCACCCAAGAATAAGTATTTTTCATCAAGACCTGCGTTTTTAGCTAGTTCTAAACAATACTCCTTAAAATCTTTTGGTGTCATTCCTGTATAGCCGCCATTTTGATCACATTGATTTGCTGTTGCTTCAATCAACGCAACACTTTTTGTTTTTGCTGCTTTTTCAATAACTGCTTGTAATACATATTCATTCGCACTACATGCTGAATATATCCCAACTGCTTTTCCTTCATTCTTTTTATTAACTAACTCTTTTAATGGGTTTTCATTCATTTTTTGTTCCTCCTTGACTACAAGGATACACCCGTATCAAACATTTTTCAACATATTTTTGTTCGTTTATAACATTTAATTGTTTATTTCTAACTAAATAATTAATATTCCAATACACTTAAAACCTCTTAAAACCCTTTTCATTAATGGATTTATAGGAATAATTATATAATATAACAATAGTGTTTAAAAAAACAAAAAATGTTTTTAACAAACATTTTTTTGTTGATTTTATCACAATGCAAGTATACAATGTCAGTGGAGGAGAAAATTATGCTAGAAAATTTAAAAGAAAAAAACCCAGAAATAACATTTCACACTACAGCTGACAAAAAATTCAAAAAATACGGACGTGTACTAAATTACAACACCACACAATTAATTGATCAATTATCACAATCTTCAAATTTGAATAAGATCAAAGCTATGCCTAAGGCATCTTATCGACCAAACATACCCTCACTTCATCATTATGATTTTATCGACTTAATTAGACAAGATATTTTCGGAGAGCTAGATATTCAAGTAGGAATCGTAGAAGGACGAAACAATTTTGCAACAGGAACAGAATTCCATCAAGGCAGCGAAGTAAACATAGCAATCACCGATTGTATATTGGTTTTAGGTAGTAAATATGATATGATAAATGAAGAAATCGACATATCTCAAATGGAAATATTCTATGTAAAAAAAGGGGAGGCATTAGAAATATATTCTTCCACATTACACTACACTCCAATTGAAGTTGACTCTAACGGATTTGAAGTTATTGTAATACTTATCAAAGGTACAAACACTGATATCGACTGCAAAAATAATTCATTGTTATGTAAAAAGAATAAGTGGTATGTAGCACATAAGACTCAAACAGATAAAATAAAACGCGGGTTTAAAGCCGGGTTAACAGGGCCATTATTAGAGATAAAATATACAGAATAAATTTAAAGGAGACCTTCACTTTGAAAAACAATAGACAAGCAGAAATATTAAAAAAACTTTCCCGTGACGGTTCCGTCAAAGTAACAGACTTACAAAAAGAACTTAATGTTACAGAAATGACAATAAGAAGAGATTTGGATTTTTTAGAAAAAGAAGGTTTATTAATTAGAGTATTAGGTGGAGCAAAACCCGTTTCTTCACCTTCGTTTCCTAGTCAATCTACATTATTAAAATTAGAATATGAAGAAAGAAGACAACTTAATAAATCATTAAAAGAGGAAATCGCTAAAAAGGCAGCCAAACTGGTTAATGATAATGAAGTTATCTTTATAAGTGCTGGATCAACAAACGAATTTATAGCACCCTATCTTACCGCTAAAAACATTAAAGTTATCACAAACTGTCTTTATATCTTTTTCATTTTCAATCAGCTACCTAACGTAGAAGCAATACTTATAGGAGGTAAATATAACTCATTTATTCAATCTTTCTTAGGCACAATGACATTTGAAGGACTGAAAAATATCAATTTTACAAGTTCATTTATCGGAACCAACGCTATATCAGACAATAAGATTTACGCTTCAAACGAAGAAGAAGGTTTAATACATAAAACAGTTCTAGATAATTCAACTAACAAATATATTATGTGCGACACAACAAAATTTAACACAATCGCTTTTTTCAATTTTTATAATTGTTCATCATTAACCGCAATTCTTAGCAACGACGGCGACTTTGATAATAAAGATGAATACTTAAATCTTTGTAATATCTTATAAAAAATATAATAAAAGATACTACATCTGTACCGTCCTCAAAAGTTAGACCTAAAAATCTAACAATTTGAGGGCGGCATTTTATGTCTAAGTATAGTTTTGAATTTAAGAAAGCATATCTTAACGGTGAAAGCGAAAAAAAGTATATAGCCGAAAAGCTTGGTATCCCAGCTCCGAGTAATGTAAAAATCAGGCTGACAATAATAAAAAATTCGAAGACGAAGGATTAAAGAGCCTGCATCAAAATAATAGTTATTCTTTTGATTGAAAACTTTCTATGGTAGAATTATTTTTATCAAGTGAACTTTCTTATCAGGAATCAGTTCTTCAAGAAGGCATTTTACATCCTGCGCTAATACTAAAACGGGTTAATAACTTTCAAATAGTAGGACCTGATGCGTTGAGACAACATAAGAAAGCTAACAGTATATAAATTAGATGATTTTTGATAATTAGCAAAATAATTGGATAGGTTGCACTAAATTGGGCTGTTTTCTAGAAAATTCTTACAATTGATAAAAAGTGAAGTAACTACATATGGTAAGAGAAAAAAAATTACAGTGATGATTTTAAAAAGAAAATAGTTGGATTATATAATAGTAGAAAATCAAGAGCAGAATTGTAAAATTAATTAAATTGTTTAAAAAACTTCAAGGTTTAAAAATAGAAAATGATATTTAAAAGCAAGCGGTGCTGATCATGGTGAGGGAGTTGAATGGTATAGAAATGAGTCATAGTGAGTAAAGATAATTCTTAGGTTTAAACTAAAAAGTTGATCCAAAAAATTGTTCGCATCTCCGACTGTAAAATAAATTGTAAAACTATCCTTCATTGGTAGAATTATATCAACTGCCAAAGGAGGATTTTTATTATGAGTAAAAAAGATATTGTAAAATATATTATTGATGAATATGGTGTTACTTCACAAAATAATATTACTAATGCTTTAAAAGATTTATTAGGTGAAACTCTTCAGGAAATGCTTGTTACTGAATTCGATGAACATATGGGATATGATAAATATGACCAAACTACTAAAAAAGATAATTATCGTAATGGCAGTTCTAAAAAGACTGTAAAAACTTCACAGGGCCATATTGATATTAATATCCCACGAGATAGAAATGCATCTTTTGATCCTGTGATTATTGAAAAATATAATAGAGATATATCAGATATTGATAATAAAATAATTAACCTGTATGCCAGAGGGGTGTCTACAAGAGATATTAGTGAATCTATTAATGATATTTATGGTGTAGATGTTATTCTGATAAAATCATGCCTACAAGTTTAGAGTGGCAAAACAGACCATCTCAAACTATGTATCCTATAGTTTTTATTGACTGCGTTCACTTTAATATAAAAACAGAAAACACGGTTGCAAAAAAGTAGCCTATATTGTTTTGGGAGTAACTGAAGACGGCTATAAAGAAGTACTGGGTATATGGGTTGGAGATAATGAGACAGCTAAATTCTGGTTGTCAGTACTTACAGATTTAAAGAATCGAGGTGTAAAAGATATTTTAATTATATGTTCCGATGGATTAGCCGGTATTAAACAGGCGATTGAATCAGCTTATCCCGGTACAATACAGCAACGCTGTATTGTTCATTTAATTAGAAATTCATGTAAGTATTTAAGTTATAAAGACCGAAAAGAATTCTGTCATGATTTAAAGAGAGTATACAGTGCTAATACAGAACATAGTGCATTAGAAAACCTGGACAGGTGTCAAGAAAAATGGGGTAATAAATACCCGTATGCATTTAAAGTCTGGACAGATAACTGGAACGAGGTATGCAGTATGTTTAATGTTCCAGAGTTAAGAAAGATCACGTACACAACAAATGCAATAGAAAGCTTGAACAGTGCTTTTAGAAAGTTTACCAAAGTACGAACAGTATACCCGACAGACGAAAGTTTAATTAAATCATTATATTTAGTGCAGGATAAAATAACCTCAAAATTGAATGTCCCATATGGTAATTGGGAGTTATATATTCTAGTCTTCAAATCATCTTTGAAGGGTGGCTTTAACGAGAACGTTTACAATTAAATATATTACGATATGATATAAAAAAGTAACTGTATGATTACTCGATACAGTTACTCATCAAATTCTATCATTGGAAATAGACTTTACACAAAATAATTTACAGGCTCTAAAAAACAGTAATTACACGATTACTCAATGCAATTACTACCCATTCTACTAATGAAATTTGACTTTACACAAGATTATTTACAAGCTCAAAAAATTGTCCACACCTCCATCTCGATAAAAAACAATATATTTTGTCTTTGGTTTTATTTATTAGTACACTTAATTTTCACCTTTCCTTAGTCAGCATCTTCTTTATATCTTTCTCTAGTCAAAAAAGATATAGAACTTAATCTTATTCCTTTAATTAATAAAAATGTACCATAATATATTAAATAATTCATCAAAAAATTTATTCTGAAACTCTTTTCTTAAACCTTCTCAAAATCTCATTTTATTATCTTCATAAATTTCAGTATCAGCTGTCTTTTAATTCTTTAGCATATATTTTTTAATATTTTGAATAATGATAAATTGTTTGAGTCCTATTAAACACAAATAAGTGTTGGAATCTGTATTTTATTAAACGTTATCCAAAACTACACTCATTGGTCTTATTTATAACTTAATTCTGTTATTTAGAATAGCTATACGCGAATCTATAAACACTATTATTACACTGGATATTATAACATACGTTATACATTTCAGTATTTTGCAATATCCGTATAGAATTATATAATTTTCTTTATTTTTTCTATCATAATTATATCTTTTTCTTCGAGATTTTTCAATTGATTTATTTTCTCTAAAAAATCTACTATAACATTTGCCAATGTTACTGAATATGAGTTATAGATACTAGCTTGATTATCAATTTTATCTACGATTTCTCCTTCTTTACTCGGAAACATATGTGAATATCTGTTAAGTGTCTGATTTCTATCTTTATGCCCAAGACGAGAACAGATAACACATATATCTGCCCCCAACGAAACAAGCAATGAAACATTACTATGTCTGAAATCATGTATTCTTATTTTCTTGACCCCGGATTTATCACAGTATTTATTCTTCCTGTTTTCTATTGTAGAGTCCGCCAACGGTTTTTTTATTCCGAACAGATACTCTTTTTCATCAAAATCAAAGTGATTTTTCCGCTCTAAATAATACGTTAACAGTACATCTCTTAATTCAAAATTTAACATTATAGTCCTGCTACGACCATTTTTAGGCCTATTAATTATATAATTTCCGCTTTTATCTTTTCTTCGTTCTAAACTTCTGGAAATAGTAATTAAATTATTTTTAAAATCTATTTGTTTCCATGTCATTGCCCTTGCCTCACCTTTCCGAGCACCTGTATAGTACAAAAACATAAAAAACCTATAATAAAGTGGATCATCAATTGATTTAGCAAATTTTTTAAATTCTTCAAACTCCCAAAAATCCATCTCTTCATACGGTGAATTATCCCTCAACCTAGGAACATGAGTAACAGGATTATTATCGCAGCCATGATAATCACATAAATAAGAAAATATATTATGCAGCACTGGTCGAATTTTATTTATGTATTTAATAGACACACCTTTTTCAAACAAATCTTTTTGCCAATTTATGATATCTTCTTTGGTTATTGAAAATATGTCACAATCAGCAAAATAAGGCAATATGTAATTATTTATTCTTTCTTCATAGCTAATCATAGTATTATGTCTAACATACATTCTTTTAAAAGATAAATACTCATTAATAATTTCGTTAAATTTTATTTTATTCATTACTTTACCTCCCACAAAAAAAGTACTCATTTTCGGAGTACATTCAATTAATTTTTTCATCATTATTTTCATATACAACTTCCATGAAATCCTCAACCCTACAACCTAACGTATTACAGATAAGATCTATATGTTCCAAATTTACTCTCTCTGCAAACTCCCAATACATTTCATTTATTGTAGCTGGTCGTATTCCTGTTTTACGAGCAAGTTCTGCCTGACTCATTTTTCTCTCACCCAGCAGTTTTGATAAATAGATTTTAATCACCCATATGCACCCTGGAATAATTCTATCATTATTTTAGACCAGGATAGAAAAACGAAAAAAAATTGCGTATTACGTAATTTTTATTGACATTAATAATTTTTTATGATCAGTTCCTTATATTTGCAATTTTTGTTAGAAAGATTATTATTTCTTTCTATTTCTTCGATATGTAAACCTTTATATAATTCCTTAATGTACGGATCATTATTATACGATAAAACAAACCTCCCTCTAATTTCCTTTAATATTCTTGCAAGCTCTTTATGATCTTCTACAGTAAATCGTGAATCATAATGCCGTTCCGCTTTGTAATATGGCGGATCAAGATAAAATAGTGTATCAGCACTGTCATAGCTTTTTATAATTTTTTCATAACTCTTATTTTCTATAATAACTGCAGATAATCTTTTTTGTATTTCTAATAGTATCTCTTTAGTATTATTTATACCTGTTTTTGCACCATATGTTCTGCGAGCCGCACCATATGATACTTTCACCAAATATAAATACATTGCGGCTTTTTGAATATCTGTACCGATATTGTTATCTATCATCGCTTTATAATCTGTAAATACCTCCCTGGATGATAAGATCCAGTCAAGTTCTTTTTGTACCGCATCAGCATGAAACTTAATACACCTGTATAAATTTATTAAATTACCATCTATATCATTGAACACTTCAAGTTGTTTTTTACTTTGGACTTTATCAAAAAGCACCCATCCTGCTCCGCCAAACACCTCAACATATTTTGTAAAATCCTCCTTTGGAAAACGTTTTATAATTTCTTTACGTAATAATTTTTTTCCACCTATCCATGGAATAAACGAATTCAAACAAACCACCTCCACCAAACACATAAATTATACATTTAAAATATAATTTAATGTAAAATTGTTTTTTTATAACGGTATGAGTAAAATAAATTTCACTTGCGCAGATATTTTCTCTATAAACTATTCTTTTTCTTATGATAATTACTTCACTACCACTTTTTAAAAGAACTTCCGTTTACCTTTAAAATTAAAGCGGGGTAAAATTACCCCGCGATATTTAAAGCGCCCACTCCAATTACATACACTACTCTATTTGCCATAACAAATAAGAAGAAACTATTAATACTTTACGAATAATCATTTAGTTTCAATTTGATCAGTATTAGTTTCAAAACATTTATTATAGAATGTACTTACTTCTCGAAAGTACACTCATCTATAGATTTAATTTTTTTGATTTCCTCAAGAACATCAGTATTAGATATCATTTCATATAATTCTAACACCATAGATTCAAATTCAATTATTTTATCTTCTGGAACTGCAATCAAAACAATCATATCAACCCAACTAGTTGACCATCTGATTGGTCTTTTTAATGTTAATATAACTAGACCTATTTCGTTGACTTCTGTAGGCAGCCCATGAGGTATAGCTACTCCGTTCTCTAAAACTGCACTTCCAATACTTTCTCGTTTGTATACAGATTTTCTAAATCCTTCTTTCACAATATCGTCTTTCTCTAACTTTTTAATCATAAAATCGAGACAATCTTCCTTTGTATGAAAATCCAACTTAAAGAAAACATTTTCTTTTTTTATATGATGCCTTAATAATGGAATATTGATATTATTTTGATTAAAAATCTCTCCAATTCTAGTTGATGTCAAAAAAACATATTTCGAATAAGCATCAAATATTTTTGCACAATCAACATTATCTAACATTGGACTTACATGAACAACTGGAACTGATGTATCGATTTTTTGTGATGAAGTGCTCACAATTAAGTCTAAATTATCTAATTTTTTGTTTTTCAAATCCTCATATCCACATGCTTGTATATCATCATATTTTGGAAGTACATTTTTTAATTGTGAAACAACATATTTTGAAGATACAATTCCATAAGGACAAACTACTAATATTCTACGTGAGTCTGATGATTTATTAATTGCCATTTGAAAATAAATTACAATAAAAGATATTTCATCTTCTGTCAAACTAATATTATATTCTGTTTCAATTGTTGATAATAAATACCAAGATAAAGTAAATAGGTGAAGGTACCTTGATTTAATTTCATCTAATAATGGATTTTCAATCTTAATTACATTTTTTAATCTCAATACCATTGATGGTATATGTAATAACAACTGGTTAGTCAATTCTTCTCTGTTTTTAATACATATATTTTCAATTTTTTCTAAACAGTTGATAATTCTATTCACAACTTCCTTATAATCACCCTCATTTGATTTATTACTTTTTATACGATACGACGCTAGATATTTAGCTAATGTCATTTTATCTTCGTTGGTGCACTTTATATTTAACTGCTCTTCAAGATAATCAGAAATTTCCTTTGCAATTGGATAATTTTTCATAAAGTCTAAGTCATCTAGAAAATAGTATTCATCTTTTTTTATATGAAAGCCGTTTTCAATACGAGTAAAAAAAATAAATAAAGTAATTTTTAAAGCCTGTCTATAATAATCAGCAAAACCATTCAAATCTATAATTACACTGTTTTCAAGCATACTGTTAATTACCAAATTAATTTTTTCATTAAATATCAAATAAGTTTGTTCTTTTCCCTTTTTTAAAATTGTATTTATAAAAGCATTGATAATAGCCAATTGTATATTTTCTTCTGTACCTGTTAATTTTATTTTTTTATCATAATCTGTTTCAATATTAACGTGATATTTTATTAAAAATTTCTTTCTAAGAAACTCTAAATCATATAGTATTGATGATTTAGATACATAATACTGCTCAGAAGTTTTTTGAAGTGATATTGAATTCCCAAACAATACCAAATCAACAAATAATTGTTTTCTTCGACTTTCTACATCTAATCCCAGATTAGTAGAACCTTCATAATAAGAATTAATAATTGAACGAGCCTTCGCCTTTAACTCATCAGTTCCAACTAATAAAATGCCACAATTAGTTTTTTTATCAATACTTAATTCATATTCTATCAATTCTTCTTGTAATATATTTATGTCTATATAAATCGTTTTAGGTGTTACATTGAATTCTTTTGAAATTGTTTTCGCAGTTACATAATCATTTTGTTCTAATAAATAATTAAATATACTTATTTGCCGTGGGTTCATAGAATCATTCCTTTATTCAACTTTACCATTACTGAGTATATTTTTCAATTTCTTAATTCTCAATTCAGGATTATTGTGACCAAATACATATCCACCAGACACAAAAATATTTGCACCTGAACTATGGCATAGGATTATTGTTTCTTCATTAATATTTCCATCTGCCTCAATATCAAAAAAATAATTACTGTTTTCCTTTATTTCTTTTAATTCCATTATTTTTTTGACAGAATTTTTTATAAATCTTTCACCTAACATTGCCGGATTTACTGTCATAACTAATACTTGATCCACCAAATTTAAAACCTCTGTAAGTGTACTAACTGGAGTGCCTGGATTAATAGCCACTCCCGCTTTTATACCAAGATTCTTAATTTGATTTAAACAATTATACAATTGTTTAGTGCTTTCTTCATGAACTGTAATAATATCTGCATCTTTATATTCTTCTATATGTAACTCTGGATTATTAATCATTAAATGAACATCTAATATTAAATCAGTTTTCTTTTTTAAATCAGTTACTATCTTTCCACCAAAAGCTTGCATTGGGACAAAATTACCATCCATAACATCTATATGCAAATAATTATCTCCTGCAATTTTAGCGATTTTTACAGTTTCTTGAATATCATATATATTCGAATTTAATAATGATGGTGCTATAATCATAATTTCCTCCATAAATGCATGAAGAGATAGAGTCAATCTATCCCTTGATTTTCCTTATATTACTTAATGATGGCGTTCAAGCGATCACCTACATCACCACTTGGGTGATTTTCCAAAAATACTTTTTGAGAGAAAGCTGAATTCTTTTCTATATATATTGCAATCGCATCAAAAACTGAAATAGTAGCTAATGTACTAGCAGTTGCCAACATATTATATTCATCTGGCTCTTTTTCAATTTTAATTTTCAAGAATAAATCTGCTGATTTTCCAATTGTTGAATTTTCATTTTCTCCTACATATACAATGAAGGCCTCTTTGCTTTTTAGGTTTCCTAAAAAAGAACATAACTCATTTGTACTTCCTCCTTTAGAAATCATAATGACAATATCATCTTTTCCAATCGCTCCAATTCCTCCATGCACTGCATCTGATGGGTTTAAATAGAAAACTTTTTGATTCACTACTTGCATAGTATGAACAATTTTTTTTGCAGCCATTGCAGATGTACCACATCCAGTTATAAAGATATTACCTTTTATATTTTGAATTCTATCAATCAATGTATTTACTACATCATAATCTAATGATTCTGTCAATTTTTTTAATTCATTACTTTCCGCTTCAATAACATTTTTAATAATATTTTTAATCATTTTTATTCTCCCATAATGACAATATTACATTTTCTTCTACGTTCTCTTGTTTGATCAAAATCAACAAAATAGATATAACCTACTTTACCATTTAATAGGTTTCCATCTTTAATAATCAATGTTTCACTTGCTCCTAATAATGTAGATCTCAAATGTCCATCGGTATTTAACATAGTCCATTCTTTTGCTGGATAATCCGGATCTATTTTTGCCATACCATATGCAATATGCTCTGGACCAGGACTGTGATATTGTCCTTCTGTTGTTTGGACTGGAATAATTTTATCTAAAGTTTCATTCAAATCGACTTGTAAGAATTCGTCACCATAATAATTCTTGTCATGCATAAATTCTTCAAAAAAGACTGCACAAGTTGTATGTGGGCTAGATACAACACAAATCCCGTCCTGAATGCCACTGATAGCTAATGCTTCCATTACATCTGCTGTAACATCATGATATGATGGTCGATTAGCTATAGTGGTAAGATTGATTTCTTTATGAAATACTGCCATGCTATTTTCCCAATCTTTCTTTTACTTGTGCAAATACTTGTTCAGTCCCAAAACCAGTTAAAAGTCCCAATCCCATAATAACCTTATCTTTAATGCTTTCTGGTACTTGTGTTGTGCTAATTACAATATCATATTTTCCCTCAGCAATATCTTTGGTCCGTGCACTTATTGAAGATTGCATTACCTCAACTTCATTAGTTAATCCTTCTTTTTTTAACCAGCTTTCAACTTTAGTTCTCACCACTGTTGAAGTTGCATGTCCTGCACCACATATAATCATAATTCTTTTCATTTTTTTCACCTCTATTTATTAAGCCTGCGCTTTACGAATTTTATTTACATAGTATAATACGCCTAATGCAACTGCTGTTAAAATTAATAATCCTGGTACACTTAAAATGTTAGCAACAAATACAAGCAATGCATTTGGCCATAATCCTGCTGATACATAAGAAATCATACCACTACCAATTTCATATCCTGCAATATGATAAGCAGTAGTTAATGCTGGTGCTAAATAAGTAGCTGCATAAAGCATAGTTATAGTATAAATTGAACATCCTAATACACTTCTAAAAACATTTCCTCTAAATCCTGCAACCATTAAGGCCAATGCAAATACTAATGTTGGTAAATCTCCAAATGGTAATACCTTATTTCCTGGAAGAATAACACCAATTAAAAGAGTAATTGGAATCATTAATAAAGCCGTAGACATTACAGATGAATTACCAACCACTAAAGCAGCATCCATTCCAATATTAACCTCTCTACCACCCATATATTTTGCAGTAAATTCTTTAGTTGCATCTGCGACAGGCGTTAAGCCTTCCATAAATAATGAAACCATTTTTGGCATAATTTTTAATACTGCAGCCATTTGTACACCTAATGTCAACATTTTAGGTACTTCATATCCTGCTAATGCACCAATAATTAGACCAATTACGAATCCAATTATAATTGGATCACCAATTACCCCAAACTTTTCCTGAATTTTTTCAGGATTTACTTCAATTTTATTTAAACCTGGAATTTTATCAAATAACCAATTTAATGGTACGGCTAATACCAATCCCGCATTTGCCATAATGTGTGTACATGTCATCCCAGGAAAACCATAGAAATCAGTCATAAATGGAGTTGCTAAATCAGCTAAAATTAATTCAATTAAGAATGCTGGAATCATTGAAAGAACACCAATCAAAAAACTATCCGTAATTCCCCACACCATAATTCCAATTAATGCAGGTTGCCATAAGTTCCAAACATCAACATTGAATGTTTTTGTCAATCCTAAATAAACCAATACAATGTTGATTGCAAATGCAATCGGAATAATAACTATACCCATTGTTGTTGAAAATGCAACTGGTCCTGCAGTACCACTACCCAAATCCATAATACTTAATGATAATCCATATTTTTCGACCATTAATTCAATAGCTGGTCCTAAAGCATCTGTCATTACTCCAGTGACCATACTTAATCCAATAAATCCAATACCAATTGTTAACCCAGCAACAATCGCTTTACCTGGCTTCATTTTTAATATCAAACCTAAGATAATAATTATTGCTGGAATAAATACCGAAGAACCTAAGCTCATAAATATATTCATAAATGTTTCAATCATATTTCTTCTCCTCGACTTAAATTAATCCTTTCTCTTGTAAAATACTCTCATATTCATCCTTAGAAGAACATTCATACATTTTCTGCATCAACTCTTCATCAGCAAACATTCCCATGAGTTTCGTTAATGTTTCAGACTGTTCATGTGATTGGCTCATTGCAATCATAAAAATATGAGTAACTTCTATATCTTCTGATACATCTCCCATATTTTTAAACTTTACTGGTGATTTCAATGATATAAATTCAATCTGCGAACGATTAACATATTTTGAGTCTGTATGTGGAATTGCCACTCCATACTTAGCTGTTGCTAATCCTGTTGGAAACTCTTTCTCTCTTAGCATTACATGTTCATAAAAGTCCTCTTTAACAATACCTCTTTTATATAATTCATCAGCTGCAATTTTTATTACCTCTTCTGAAGATGAGGCTTCAACACCGAACAATGCTACCCTTTCCTCAAAAAACATTTATTCCCTCCTTACTCAGATAATCGTGAAAATTAATTTTCTCGGATCCAAACGATTTATCTTCTTTACATTTAAATATTATCATGAATTATTCATGATGGAAATTACACACATGGTTAACAAAAATGTGAACATTTTATTTGGGTTAATAATAATTCTGAACATTGTTAATTAAAACTCTAAATAAAAGTTTCACTAATTACAATATATATCTATAAGGTATAGAATAAGTGGATAAGATTATACAGAATAATTCATCTTTTAGTTCATATATTCATATTCAAATGTTTAATTAATCCATATAAATTCACTCTTCATTAAATAATTAAAAGATAGATTTTTTATGGAACATAATCGTTAACCTCCTATTTCCATCTTACACATCAAGAAATAAGAAGGAAAGAAAAGTTAAAGATCACAAATATGATTATAGAAGAAGTAATTTTATAATAGATGGTAATGCAAATTAAAAAATATTTTATGTCAAGATAAAGAGTAAAGATGTAGAAGTTAACGAAGTAATATATAAAGCATGTAAATCCAGTTATGATAAAATTCATTACATTAATAAAGCAGAAGTAGATAAATCATGTATTACGATTATATTTGATACACCCTTGTCAAATAGACAGGTGAAATAGTTAGAATTTTATATACTGGAGTTATTTACACTCTCTGAAAGTTTATTTAAATCTTTGTACTTAGCTCAAGATAAAATAACAAGTAAATGGAATGTCCCATATGGTAATTGGGGAATTATATATTCTAGTCTTCAAATCATCTTTGAAGGGAGGGGTTAACGAGAACATTTACAATTAAATATATTATGATATGATATAAAAAAGTAACTGTATGATTACTCAATACAGTTACTCATCAAATTCTATCATTGGAAACAGACTTTACACAAAATAATTTACAGGCTCGTTTATTTTTCCTCTTCATTTAGATCTTCTTTATTAAACTTTATCAAAATTTCATTTGTTTCTTCATCAATAAATACTAATTTTGCATTCGTCAATTCTCCAAATTCAATCAGATTGCTTATTTTATAAACGTTATTTCTCTTTTTTTGTATTTAAGGCTTGTGGTGTTATTCTTAACTTACGTGCGTAATCTGCAAATGAAAGACCACGCAAAGACAAGATTGCTTTTTTTACCTCAAATTTTTACCCGCATACAGGACATTTCTTATGCTCTCTTTTTAATTTATTCTGTCCTATCAACCCATTATTTTAACGTTCTTTATTTCTTATTTCGTAACATATATCCGAACAGTTTATTATTCCATTTTTAGAATTAAATTCCTTTCCACAAACAACACATTTTTTTCATATAAGCATTTCTCCCTTTTTTACTATAACTCTTACGTTTTATTATAAACCTATTGTATTACATCGTCGACTATTTATAGCGAATTGTATATCACTCACGCTTTATGTCCCCCAATAGTGTTGTTTCTGTCTTTGCCAGTTGCTCCAACTACTAAATTCATACCTTTTAATACAGCATTTTTTCCATATTTCTGCTTCAGTTTCAAAGTTGCTTCCTGAAGTCTTTTTTCCTTTTCTAAATCTTTTTCAAGCTTTTCTTCTTCTTTTTTAACTGCTCGTAATCAGTAAACAGATTCATTTGCTGTATTGTCGGTTTTGTTTTAATACTGCTTTCACCAGTAATATGATTAGCAGACAACGCAAAACATCTTATTGTTAATTTTTTATTAACACTGTTGTCATACCAGTTTAAAACTTTTTGTGTAATCAGCTTTGCTGATGATGCATATCTGCCTATATTGACAGTTCCATGAGCATGTTTTGGAATCTTTCGTCCATATCTGTCATCCTTTATTTCGCCAGTATAGTCAGTTTTGATATTTTCTTTATCATAGTCAACACTTATAGTAATCTGATCTGTTACTAGATTTTTTGCCACAAGATCGAGACACAATGAATCAATCATTTCTTTAAGGATTATTCTTCCTTCATTAAAGGTATACGGTCTGTTTAAAACCTGTCCGCTTCCCAGACTGCTGCTTTCAGGTTTATATGCCTTGATGTGTTTTTATTGTACAAGGTTCGTATCCCCATGCATGATCAATCAGCAGTTCAGCATTGACTCCGAACATATCATAAAGAAGATCTTCATTATAATACTCGTCTTTACTGCCTACAGAACATTTGGCAATATCACCCATAGTATACACCCCCGCTTCATTAAGCTTTTTTGCATATCCTTTACCAACTCTCCAGAAATCTGTAATCGGCTGATGATGCCATAAGTATTTCCGATATCTCATTTCATCTAAACAGGCAATCCGCACTCCATCTTCATCTGCTTTAACATGCTTGGCAACAATATCCATCGCCACTTTCGCAAGATATAGATTTGCTCCTATTCCTGCTGTTGCTGTTATTCCTGTTGTCTTATAAATATCCTGAATAATCATTTTTGCAAATTCCCTTGGAGATTTATTAACAGTCTTAAGATAGCTCGTTGCATCAATAAAAACCTCATCAATTGAATAAACATGAATATCTTCAGCTGAGACATATTTTAAATATACTTCATAGATTTTTTTACTGTAATCAATATAAAATGCCATCCTTGGAGGGGCAATAATGAATCCCAGTTCAAGACCTATATCATTTTTTAACTCTGAATCAATATGTGATTTTCCTCTAAACTCCCTATACCTGTTATCCTTTTTTCTTTTTCTATTGATTTCTTTGACCTTTTGAACTACTTCAAAGAGCCTTGCTCTACCGCCGATACCATACTGTTTAAGAGAAGGAGAAACAGCCAAACAGATCGTCTTTTCTGTTTTAGATGAATCAGCAACCACCAGATTGGTATTCAATGGATCTAATTCTCTTTCTACACATTCTACAGAAGCATAAAAAGATTTTAAATCTATAGCCATATATATCCTGTTTCCTTCACTCATCATTCTCACCTCAACTGCCTTTAATTTAATTATTAACACATCATTAGTAATTAAACTGATTCTAAACCGATTATAAAATTTAAAAGTGCGTAATTCAACGAACTACACACTCAAACATTAATTATTTACTTTTAACTGGCAAATTAAGGTTTTCATATTTAATCAATACAACTGCTATGCGGAGTATATCCTGCATCTACTGCTTCATTTTCACTGCCAAAATATGTACGATTTTCCTCCTTAGGAAGAGAACCACAGTCATTATCGTGATATACTTTGGTATTCTTATTCCCTATTACTGCTCCAGAATTATGAGTCTCTTTATCTTTAACTACACCATCTACAATCTGACCGTTTCCGCTGCTTGTTCCATCCTGGTAATTGATCGTAATATCAGGCTGAACATTATAGACAAATACATTAAATTCTACACCTTGACCACTGTCTTCAACTGAATAAGCTTCTATTTTAACCCCTCTGGCAACCAGCTCTGTATCTTTGAAAACAGGTGTAACTCTATATAAAACATGATTATTCGTTTCTTTAACATATTCAGCTACTTCATTTTCAAACGGAAGCATACCCACTACATTAAAATATCTTGTTCCCGTAATCAGGTTTTTTTCATTAGCATTTTCACCTGCCAGTTGAAATCCAATCAAATGTGATCTATTGTATAAATATTTTCCATCAACGGAATCATATTTAGCAAGCTGCCATCCAGATGGTTTTATCATTCCAATTGAGCCTCTCTTTTCAGTCGGCATTAATTCCTTACATATATTTGCATATGCAACACCGCAGCGACCTAATTCGTCTAAATCAGTATACAGTTCAAAAGCATCTGTTCGTTTTTTATCTTCATCACTGAATTCTGCTTTATTTCCATTAATTTCCACATAAATTTTATCTGTGTAATCTGGTATATTTTCAGTTATTAACTGTGTCTTATCATTAGTATTATTAGTACCTGCAGGCTCAGATTCAGCTGTTGAACAGCCAGATAGTGTTACAACCAGTATTAGATTAATAATTATTAGTATTATTTTTTTCATTAAAGTTAGAACCTCCATTTTCGAGCATAGTTTCCAAATTTCTTGATTAGTATATTTATCAATTTTTCCTATTATACAGAATTAAATTTTTATTTCCTGTCTCCTGGACACTGAGTTTTAAGATATACTAGATAGTCATCTTAAATTAAATTTTATTGAAAATAATCAGTTCCCATTTTTTAGACATGCATATTATAACATTTAAAAGTAAAACAGGCCCACTAAATTTAAATACTTTAAACTAACTAGAGACAGAAACAACAGTATTATTGTGAATAATTTCATTATAGTATATACAACTTATTTAAATTACATTATTAAAGTTATAAATTTTATCTATGAGTTTAGTAATGTAAAAGAATCTACCTATTTTACATATAAAGACATTTTTATGAAAACAAAAATATCCTCTCATCTCATTTTTACACTTTGAATTTAAATCAAAAGCAGATTCTTCAATTGGCGTATAAATAAAGTTTTAATATCCACTCAACTATTAATATGAATATAAAATTATGATATAATCATAGCGTTGCTTGCCTCCTGCTAATCGGAAGAAGGTGATTACCGTGGAGGTTTTAGGTACTATATTGACTTCTATCGCAGCAGATGTAATTTGCCATTGCATTTGCAAGTGGCTAGATAGAAAGAATTAAGGCAACTAGCACAGTAAAAAAGGAGCATTGCCCTGCTCCTTTTTTTATTACCGTGGCATAGGTACTATCTTGCCTAAGCACATTATATAATATACCCAACTTAATATCAAGTATGTATAGTATCGAATATTTTATTGGTTCTTATAATAATTAATTGCGTCAATAATACCTATCTATGCGTAAATATATTCTTTTTTACTTGGATTCATCCTGTAACATGATTATGTATACAAAAAGTTTTTCTATCTCTCTACTACTATAGAATCTCTTTTGATATTTTTAGAATATTCTTTTTTACAAATATTTTCTTTAGATTTGGACATTGCTTCTTTCCTTCTCTGAGCAATACTTTTACTAGTGATTCCCTTGAATTTTTTAGATCATCATTCCAGTCTTTCTCCTCGCTGACAATCCAATCCTAGTAGCATCATTTCCCATCTCCTTCAGTTGCAGAATCTAATTTACGCAAACTAACATTTGCTTTAATCTGTTTAGCTACTGTCAAATTACACCATTAAACTTGCTTAACTTTTCAATTTCTAATACCTTTATGTCCTCTTCCTTTTTACATGATATTACTAATAATATTATAAAGAGAAAGGACTAATAAACCTGTCATTAATCCATTAAAAAACTGGGTAATTCGTGATTCTAACATTTTTTGATTAATAATCGTTCCCATCATTCCACCAACTATTGCTGATACGCATATATAAGGTACTAAACTTAAATCATAGGTAAATAATTCCTTAGTAATTAATAACGTTGTTATTTTGGATATTTGGGAGAAAAAGATTGTAGCAATTGAATAAATAGTTGCTTCTTTGATTGTAAACGAGAATAAAATCATTAATAAAGCTACGTTTAATGGCCCGCCGCCAATCCCTAAAAAGATGGAAATACTACCTAAAAATAATCCTACTGCAAAGATAGCGATGATATTTTTTAAATGATAATGTTTGATTTTATTTTTATTAATTGTATATCCTAAAATCACAACTAAACAGATTGCAAGTAAGGTCGCCTGGATAATTTTAACAGTACTATTGCTAAAATCAGCTGCAATAACACTAAAGATTTTCTCACCAGCTAAACCACCGCATAATGATCCTAGTGATATCGATATAACCATCTTTAAATCAAAACTAAACCCATTTTTTAATTGTTTTCCAATTGAAACAATACACATTGTAAATACTGCCAGGGTTGAATAAACTCCAACCGTACTGGCATCATGAACCCCAATCGCATCAAATAATGGTTTGATAATAACGCCACCTCCTAAACCACCTAACGCTCCAGCAGTAGTAGCGATTAGGATAATTAGAGTATATAGCAAAGTAATCATTAGCGTTTATCCCGACGATTCGGTACAATATCTCCAGTTGCTTGATAGAATGTTAACATCAAGTCTTTCATCTTGATGACTTCATTATAATAACCGGGATCTTCGATAATATTATTTAATTCTTGAGGATCATTATCAAGATCATATAATTCATCTTGTTCATATAATCGTTTAACATATTTTAAATTCTTCATTCGAATCATCGTTGCTTTTGTATGCTCAGGCCCTTCGCTAGATTGTGTATCTAGACGTGGCCAATATGTTGATTCGGGACCATGACCACTTTCCATCGCCCAAGTTTCACCATGAATTCGACCACCTTCACAAAATACTGCTTCCTTATGGAACTCATTACCTGCTAAAGTATCCAGTAAAGATTTACCAAACTGAATGTATTCAGTTTGAATCCCTGTCATGTCACAGACTGTTTGCGTTAAATCAACTAATTCAACTAAAGCATTAGAAATTCGTGGTTCACAAGCAAATTGATTAGCTGGTTTGACTAATAACGGCACGTTAGCAATTGGATCTTCAAAGCAATTTTGAACCTTTTCACTAATATCATAATCACCAGTATAATCACCGTGATCTGAGAACACAAAGATACTAGTGTTATCATAATAATTTAATTCTATTAATTTATCACGAAGCATTCCGTATTGATAATCAAATCGTGATACCATCGCTAAATAAGTTGCCCGCATTTCAATAAAATTATCTTTACCCCAGTCACTTAAATTTTGTTTTCTGGCGATTTCTTTTACCATTGAAGGTTTTCCTGGTAAGGTCATAGCACTAGGTCGTGGTTTAGTCACTAAACTCCGGTCAATACTTGAATACCATGGATCTTCACATGCATATGGTGGATGCGGGTATGAAATAGTAATATATAAGAAAAATGGTCGTGGATCATCACGTTCTTGGAGGTACTTTAACGCACTCTCAACTGCAATCCAGTCATTCATCATATGACCACCAGTATGTGCCTGTTCTTCTGTTATTATTCCAATATACTGTGAATAATAACCAGGTACGCTAGTATCAACTGCCTCTTTATCAACATGATAACTAAGTCCATCTTGATCGATATATTCAACTCTATTTTCATAAACACGTCCATCAAAGTAAACATCACAATAATCACTTTTGCCACAATCACTTGGGATAATATCATTTCGTCCCACCCAAATAACTTCATAACCATTATTCTTCATAGTTCTTAAAAAGTTTGGTTCATCGGGATCTTGAAGATAATGCATAGTTCGATGACCGGTAGTATGCGGATATAATCCGGTTAAAAAACTGCAACGTGAAGGTACACAGACGGGATTTTGACAATAAGCATTTTTAAAAGAAACCCCTTCTTCTAAAAGTGCATCCAGGTTCGGCGTAATTGACGCCTTACATCCCATATGATGTAAAGCATCATTACGCATCTGATCCGCGACAAAATAAACAATATTTGGTTTATTACTCATTACAATTACCTCCCATATTATGCACTTAAGTTTTCTTCCTCTTTTAATGCCTGAGCATCAGAAATTTTAAAGAATGGTAACCAGATTAATATTTGTACGCCAATTAATACTACTTGTAAGATTGCCCCTTGCCAACCTACACATAAAAATCCTAGTAATACTGCAGGTGTTCCTAATGCTGGCTGTACCCCATTAGCATATGGTACTAATCCGCTAAGCATTGCAACATAAGAAATTCCAAATGTAACAATTGGTGTAATAATTAATGGAATTAAAGTAGTTGTGTTTAGTACCATTGGGAAACCAAAAGTAATTGGTTCGTTAATCCCACAAATACTTGGTGCAAGTGCTAATTTACCTAAAGATTTATATCTTTCACTCTTAGCAAAGAAGGCCATTAAAATACATAGACCTAAGGTACCACCAACTCCACCTAATGAAGCAAAGTTCATCCATGTAGCTTGAGTAATGATATTAGGTAATACTGTACCGTTTTGAAATGCTGCTAAGTTTTCCATTAACGCTGGTAAATATAACATATTTAAAATTGGCATTACAATATTTCCACCATGTAATCCAAAGAACCACAATAATGAACAAAGCATAATTAATAACATAAATGTAAATGGGCTAGCCCCTAAACTAACTAACGGTGTTTGAATTAAACTATAAATACAAGTATTAAAATCACCGTATGAAGTTAATGAAAATCCCCAGCGAATAATACTAAATAATAATACGATTGAAATTCCTGGTAAAATTGCCCCAAAACTTTTTGAAATAGTTGGTGGAACTGATTCCGGTAATTTTATAGTGATATTGTGTTTCACAAAGATAAAGTATAGCTTTGAAGCTATTAAACCAATAATCATTGCTGAGAATAACCCTCTAGCTCCTAAGTAAGTTGTTGCTAAAAATGTTCCATCTGTTCCATTTACTTCAACTGAAGTAAGGGGAATCATTAATAAAAAGCATACTAAGGCAACTGAACCTGATAATAAACTTTCCTTTTCATAACCTTCTTTTTCCCCAAAAGCTTTTGCGATTAAAAAGACAGTGTAAATCGATAACATATCAGTCGTTACCGTAGAAGCAAATGAAACAATTGGTTTAATTCCGGTACTAGTAATAAAATCTTGGTAAAATCCAAGGTTTAATGATGATGCTAAAGTAAATAGCGCTCCTACCATAATTACAGGTAATGCATAGGCAAATCCGGTACTTACAGAACTAAGATATTTGTTGTTAGCCATTTTATTAGCTACTGGTACAAGAAAACGATCTAAAAAACCTGTTAAAGTATTCATAATATATTTCCTCTCATTTTTGTTTTTTAATTTCGTAAGCGCTTTACAGATGTATTTTAACACTCTTTAAAATACATTTCAATACTTTAATAAAATATTTTTTATTCATTTCATACTTGTTTGAAATTTATTTCAAAACATGCTATAATAAAATAAAGGAGGGGATTTTATGGACATATTAGAACAAATTCAGAGTTTATTTGATACTTATACCAATAATGAAAAGAAAATCGCCCAATTCATCATTAAAGATCCAAAATATTTTGCCCGGGCGGATATCGAAACATTGATTGAAACAATCGGTATTTCTAAAGCAGCACTAATTCGTTTCTCTAAAAAAATTGGCTTTAACGGTTATATTGAACTGAAATACGAACTAAACCGCTATTTATTATCTAATAATATTAAATCCGACCCTAACAAAATTAATAGCGCCATCAATCATATTACCTGCCGCTATATTGAAGCCATCGAAAATATGGCTACTGATCTAAATAGTGAGGATATTAATGCCATTGCAAAAACATTAATAGCTAGTAATCATATTAAAGTATGTGGTTTTAATAAAACTGGCGCTAGTGCTCTCCACTTTTGTAAACGAGTATTAAATTCCGGATTAAGTGTTACTCCATGTATTGATGATAGTGTCCAAATGATTGATTATATCGATACCCTAACGGTTAATGATGCCTTAGTTGTCTTTACAATTGAAGATACGACTAAATTTTTTAGTAAACATCTTTCCAGTATTAAAAATACTAACTGTAAACTAATTGTATTTACTTTTGATAAAACAACGACGATTGCCAAAAATGCTGATTATCTATTTGTTTTACCTAAAATATCTAGTCGTTATGCTACATTTTTGGATTTACAGGCTTTATTCTTCATTGCTATTGAAATATTTGTTGCTCACTTAGCTAAATTACAAAAATAAAAATTACCCTTTATTTTAAAAAGGGTAATTTTTTTATTTAATCTGATTAGCTAACTGGTAAAAACGCTGATATGTTTTCGTTAAAAAAGCTTGATAACCGCAATACTTATCATCAAAGTAAACAACATTCATCCGTTTACAATTACCATTACATAGCTTTTTAAACTTACAATCATGGCATAACGGTGACATCCGTTTAGGCTCTTGAATAAATTTTTGACCATTACGACTTGATTGAATACTAGATAGCTCATCTTCATTGATATTACCTAATAGATATTCATCTAGACAGTAAAAATCACAAGGATAAACATTACCATTAGCTTCGATTACATATTGTAAAGTACAAAAACCCAGCATCCCGCACATCGATGGAGCTACGCCTTTAAATAATGTTAATAAATGATCAAATAGGGAGATGGAAATATACTCACCCCTAGTTACATCACGATACCATAAATCAAATAACTCATTATAAAACCAAAAAAACATCTGTGATGTTAAATAATAATTATCAGTACTTTGATCTAATTCCGGTAAACAGGGAATCAGTTGAATATACTGTAACTCATTTTTTTTATAGAAATTATATAGTCGTTTAGCATCTTTTGCGACCTGTCGCGTTATGACAGTTAAAATATTATAGTTTATCTGAGCTTGTTTAATTTTCTTGATATTTTTCATGATTAAATCATATGTTGGCGAAGATTGGTTGGTTAAACGAACCTGATCATGATTTGCTTTAGTGCCATCTAAAGATATTCCGACTAGAAAATGATTAGCTTTAAAAAATGTCAGCCATGAATCATCAAGATTAATTCCATTAGTTTGAATTGAATAATGAATAATTTGATTATGCTTTTTTTCGTTAACCTTGTTTACAAATATTTTAAAGAAATCTAAGCCTGCCATTGTAGGCTCGCCACCTTGAAATGCATATGTAATTTTATTACTCATCAACAAAGTCTTAGTAACCAGGTTATCAATCGTTGCTTCTTGCATAATCCCATAGCTATAGTCACTACGCTGACTAGCCACATTAGCATAAAAGCAGTATTTACAAGCCATGTTACATAATGAAGATGCTGGTTTAATTAAATATGATAAATGCATAATAATCACCTCGTTTATATTCTAGCGTATTTTAAAAAATATTTCATTATAAAATAAAATATTTTTTAAAATACGCTAGAATATAAAATAAGTTGGGATTTGAGCTATCAATAAAATATTGATTTGGAAGGTATATTATAATTATGAGTGGCATTGTAACAGCAATAATAACAGTAGTTGGCACATTTATATTTCAAAAAATTATTTTATGTTTCCAGTAAATAAAGATATTCTTGTATTAAGGTTTGAGTTATACTCTGATCTTGATTTTAATTGCCAAAGACTATATTCAAAAAAGATTTCATGTATTATTTATTTTTTTATTCATCACTTCATAAAAAAAATACTAACAGCATATGGAAAACATATGATTAATAAATTTAAACTAATTCTAAAACGATTATAAAATTTAAAAGTGCATAATTCAAAATGAACTACACACTTAAACATTAATTATTTGATTTTATAAAATGGATTTTAAATTGTTTATATCCATTTATTTATATCGTTTGATTTTTTATTCTTGTAGTTTAATTATTCAAAATTTGTATGTCTTTGAAACATACTATCTGAATTTTCGTTTAACTTTTTCATTAATTCTAATATAATTGCATCATAAACAAGAAATGAAAGCTGCTCAAAAGCAGAGGCCATAGGTTGCTTACTTTTACCAGATAATTTAGAAGCACCTGGTAACACAACTATACTATCAGCCAAAGAAGCTATAGTAGAATTTTCGTTTATTGTTATAAGAGCAACTCTTACCTGTTCATCTTTCGCTGTTTGAGCAATAGACACAAGACTTGGCGTTTCACCTGATCCCGATCCAATAATAAGTAAATCTCCAGACTTTGAATGAGGAGAAGTAATTTCTCCGACTAAACTAACTGAAAATCCCAGATGCATAAGTCTATTTGCAAACGCAGAAATAACCAGACCAGAGCGTCCTTTTCCCAATAAATATATATGATGAGCTTTCACTATTTCTTTAATAAAATTTTGAAAATCATTATCATTTACTATCTGACTGTTTTGCTTTAATTCATTTAAAATAATCTCTAAATTATTTTTTACACTCATATTTTTTGCCTTTCTTTAATAAATTTTTAATTCTTTCTGTAATATTTCCATTAAAAATATATCCACCAGACACAAACACATTCACTCCCGTTTTTAAACACTCTACTATTGTTTCATCAGTGATATTACCATCAACTTGAATATCATAATAAAAATTATTATCTTCCTTGAGTTTTGCTAGTTCTTTCATTTTGTGAAGAGTTGAGTTTATAAATTTTTGTCCAGGTACTCCAGGATTAATAGTCATAACTAGCACTTGATCAACAAGTGGGAGCATCTCTTTAATCATGCATACTGGTGTCGCAGGATTAATTGCTACACCTGCCCTTTTTCCTAATGCATGAATCATTTGTATAACTCTATAAAGATGTCTTGTTGATTCGTAATGTACAGTAATAATATCTGCATTCTTGTAATTATCAATATATCTTTCAGGATTTTCTATCATCAAATGTACATCTAAAATAAACCCTGTTTTTTCTTTTAAATCATTAACCGTATTTGATCCAAATGCTTGATTAGGTACAAAATGTCCGTCCATCACATCAATATGTAAATATGTTACTCCTGCACTTTTAACTTCTTTTAATTGTTTAACCAGATCATAAGTATTTGCATTTAATAGTGAAGGTGATATAATCATTAAAATCATCTCCTTATAATAAAGGGTATCTTTCGATACCCTATTCACCTAAAATCATTACATTAATTATTCTTGTTCTTTCTCTTAATTGATCCCAATCAACGAAATATACTCGTCCTAAAGTCCCCAATAATATATTTCCATCACGTATAATAAACGTAAGCGAAGGACTGCCAAACACTGATGACCTAATATGAGCATCTGTATTCAACATTGTCCATTTTTCAGCTGGGTAATTTGAATCACTTAAACTTAATCCAAATTCAATATGTTTTGGTCCTGGACTGTTATATTGATTTTCACTTGTCATCTTAGGTACTAAACGATCTAAAGTATTATTAATATCAACTTGTAAATACTCGTCACCATAAAAATTAGTATCATGCATAGTTTCATCAAAATATAATGAACATGTTGTATGTGCACTTGAAACTGTTATCAACCCATCTTTAATATTTGATTTTTTTACAAAATCAATTAAATGCTGTTTAATATCGTGATATGATGGTCTACCTATAACTGTCTGAAGGACAATATCATCATGATAAATATTCATACTATAAACCTAATCTTTCTTTTAAATCTTTATATAATTGTTCTACCCCCAAACCTGTTAATAAAGGCAATCCATTAATAACCTTATCTTTAATAGATTCAGATACAATTGTTGTTGAGATAACAGCATCATAATCATCAATTTTATTCAACTCATCAGCTAATTTAGATTGATAAATTTTAACTTCTGTATATCCATTACTATTTAACCATTCTTGTACTTTTGCAACTGCAATTGTAGAAGTTGCATGTCCTGCTCCACATACGATTAATAATGTTTTCATTCTTTTTTCCTCCTATTGTACCGCGGGCTTTTTTATTTTATTTACATAAATTAATAATCCCAACACTATAACTCCAATAATAACTAATCCAATCCATCCAATTGATTGTAACAGTATTGTAAATAATGCTACAGGCCATAAGCCACAGTTAACTGATGTCACTAAACCAACTGTACCAACATTATATTCTGCTAATTTAAATACATTTGTAATAACTGGTGCTAGCCAAGTTGACAAATATAACATTGTCACCATATATAAACTGCAGCCTAAAATACTTCTCACAATATTTCCTTTAAAGAAAGGAACCATTAATGCAATAGCAAATGCATAAAAAGCTAAGTCGCCAAATGGTAATGTTTTATTGCCTGGTAAAATAATTGCTAATAATAATGATACAGGTACCATAATTAAAGTAGTTGTCATAACTGTCGGATGCCCAACAGTAAGCGCTGCATCCATACCAATGTTAACACTACGACCATTTAAATGCTTATTTGTCCAAGTTTTTGCGGCCTCAGCAACTGGCATTAGACCTTCCATAAACATTGCAACCATTTTTGGCATAATTTTCATAACAGCTGCTGTTGTCATTCCTAATTGACCAATTTTAGCAACATCATACCCTGCCAAAATACCTACACCTATACCAATAATTAATCCCATAATAACTGTATCTCCAAAGATACCAAATTTTTTACCAATTGTTTCTGCATCTGCATCAATTCTATTAAGACCTGGGATATGATCAAATAACCAATTAACAGGAATTGCAAAAATCGTTCCGCATAAAGCCATCATATGTGTAATAGCAATACCAGGATACCCAAAGAAATTGCTGATTTTCTCTTGAAATAAGTCTGCAAGTAACCATTGAATCATAAGTGCTACTATAATTCCTAAAAGACCAACCCAAAAACTTCCACTAATTGCATTAGCAACCAACCCCAAGAACGCTGGGAACCAAAAATTCCAAATATCTACATTTAATGTTTTTGTCCAACCAAGTATAACAAACACTAAATTAAGTCCTAATGAAATTAGTATAATACAAATACCTAATGTTGTAGAAAATGCAAGCGGCCCTCCAACTCCACAACCAATATCCATAATACTTAATGAGTTACCATATTTTTCTCCCATTGTTTGAATAGCTGTTCCCAAATTTGATGATAGCAAACCAATAACTAAATCCAAACCAATAGAACCAATACCAACTGTAATCCCAGAAATAATTGCCTTTGATAATTTAACCCCAAAAAATAATGCTATAATAATTATTATAATCGGCAGGAAAACTGTTGATCCCAAACCAATAAACCATTGTAATGCTTCAACCATTTTTTTACCCTCTCTTAATAAATTCCATTTCTATTTAAAATACCCATAAATTCTTCTTCGTTTTCACATTGTTTAAGTGCATTAATTGCTTCTTTATTCTGAAACAATGCGATTAAATTTTGTAATATTTGTACTTGTTCATGCGGTTGACTCATAGCTAACATAAATACTAGTTCAACTTTTATTTTTTCATTTTTATCTCCCATGTTTAAAAACTCAACAGGTTGATTCAATGATGCAAAGCAGATCTGTGAATAATTAACCTTGCTTGAATCAGTGTGAGGAATCGCAAATCCTATATCATTAATCAATAATCCCGTTGGATATTCTTCCTCACGTTCTTTAATTCCTTCTAAATAATCACTTTTAACTACACCAGCTTGAAACATTGTTTTGAACATTGTTTCAAACAATTCATCCTGAGTAGCAAATATTTGATGAAACATACATAATCTTTTATCAAAATACATAAAATTCCCCCTCTATTACTTATAAAATAAATCTATCATTGCATCAATACTACTAATTTTTACAATCTGATCTATATATTCCTTCTTAATAATGATTTGATATATTTCTTGAATAACATCTTTAAACTTATCAACATGATCTTCATTTAAACATACCATTATAATAAGACTTACTAGATTACCACCCCAATCGACAGGTTTATCTAAAGTTAGTATAGATATACTAGATGTAATAATTGTTGATGGATCGGCATGTGGCAGAGCAACTCCACTATCCATACACGTAACTCCTGCTCTCTCCCTATTAAAGATTGAATCTCTAAATTTTTCATTAACATATTCTCTATTTTCTAATTCTTGAATTAAGTTTTCCAAACACTCTTTTTTATTTTTATAATTCTTCTTTATTTGAATTAGTGTTGGATTAATAAATTGACTTAGATATGGTGCAGAGAAATTTTTCAATTCTCTGAGTACTTCTTCTTTAAATAGTATATGTTTTTTATATGCGTCCATAATATTGATATAATCTTCATTGGTAACAACTGGACTTACTCTAACGTATGGAACATTTATATTATCTAAATCAACTGACGTTATAATCAAATCTACATGAGATAAATCCGCAAGATATAATTTTTCTATTCTGGATAGTTCAATGTTATCTTTAGCTGGCAATAGTTTACGGACTTTACTCAATATTAATTGGGAGGAAGATATTCCATATGGACAAACAACTAATATATTATTAGCTTTTGAGATATTAACTAATGCTATTTGGAAATGAACAAGTATTAATGAAACTTCCTCATCATTTAAAATAACATTATATCTTGATTCTATTAATGATAATGCATACCAGACAATTGTAAATAATTCTGTATACTGCTCCTTTATATTCTCTAATAAAGGATTTTTTATTTTAATTCCCTTTTTCAGTCTTAGAATCATTGCAGGAACATGATAAATCAGCGACTTATATAAGTGCTTATCTTGTCTTAAGTCAATCTTTTCTATTTTAGACATAACTTCAATAATTTCGTTTACTAAGTCTGCATATTCATTTTGTCCTGTTTTTAAACTATTTGTTATTCGATGTGCAAATAATTGCCTACATAAATACTCAATATCCGCATTTTTAAAATATAGATTTAAATTTTGTTGCAACATTTCAACAATGCTATTCGCCACAACATACGTTTCCATATAGCGTATATTATTAAACAAGAACGTTTCTTCAGTTTTAACATGATAACCATATTTCAACCTAACAATTTGTATAAGAAGTATAACAATAATTGATTTCAGATAATAAATAGATACATCATTTGTTAATTCGTTATAGTCTTCTAATAATAAATGGAAAACGTAATCAATATGCTGTCTATCAAACAGGAGTTCTAATTTACTTTTCAAATCCAATAATGAATCATCTTTATCATCTTCAAAAACATAATCTTTTATAGATTTTTGCAAATCTATTTCTGTACCTATTGATACAATTCCAATATTAGTTACCTTTAGTTTTGTATTCTGTCTTTCAAATACTTCATTAATGACTCCTAAATCCTGATATAAAGATGTCTTACTTACTAAAAAATCATTTGATAGATTTTCTAAAGTAGTATTTTTGTTTTCTAAAAGAATCTTTCTTATAATAGAAAAACGTCGATTCACTGGAGAATACTCATCTCTTTTATTTTCATCACTAATTTCATCTATGAGCTTATTAAGATTGTTTTTTGCGTCCAATAATTTAATGCCATTTCTTGGCGAAGAATCAAGATCTAGACCATTTTCTTGTAAAAAACTGTAGAGAGCATTTATATCACTATATATGGTTTTCGTTGATACTGATAACCATTTAGCAAAGAAAGATGCGGGCTTATACTCACTTTGTTCTTTTAAAAGTTTTAAAAATTTTATTTGTCGACTATTCATTTTCTCACCCCATAAGTTAACTCTGTTTCTCTTTCCGAATATATGATAACATCGTAACAACAGTGAGGGCAATTACATATACTTCCTTATTAATGTGGAAAATCTACATAATAAATCATCGTACAATTTGATGATTATATTTTTATTACCGTTTTAAAACGAAATAAAAGGCATAACTTCCACTTATGTTGGAAATATATGCCTTTATGCATAGTAACGATTTATCATTAGTATAAACAATATCGCCTTTAACAACTGAATCGTCAACAAACATAAATCCAGCTACTTATACTTTATCTGCTGAGAACCCTTTCGTACCTCCATAATATATATGAGGACTTTGAATGCTTGAACCTATCATTATCACCCTAACCTTTATACTATTAAAAAAATCATTATAGTTCTCTAATAACAGTTTTTATTTCTATCATAGAAAGCGATTTAACCATCTTTCTTGTATAATAAAAATGTACCTTGTTGTAACATTTATATCACTTTTCCTTTCCAACCTTTGTACAATGTAGATAGAACCTTAATACTCTTATATTTCTATGTGGTTTATCTACTTATCAGGAGAGTGAATCTATAGGATCTTATTACATCTGTTTATAGCTGGATAGATTTTGATATCTTCATGTCACGCAAGGTTACATTAGTAAAATTGCTATAGAAATGACAAGGTTTCTAGAAAGGCGGTCTTTTTATGACAAAACTATTTTGCGGTATTGACGTAGCCAAATATAAACACGTCGCAAGTATCTACAATCTATCTACAGGTGAAATAATACTTGATTCAATACATTTTGATAATAATGACCAAGGTTTTAATACATTATTATCAAGCTTATCTAAATTGAGTAAGAGAAATGAAATATTAATTGGCTTTGAATCAACTAGCCACTATCACCAAACATTATTCAATTTTCTAACTTCTAAGAAATATAAGTGTTATCTGATCACCCCTTATAAGACAAGTAAGTTTAGATCCATTTCTCGCCTATTGACATATATGTATAAAATTTCAAATTACTTCAATAAAATTATGACATAAAAAAATTACGTCATTTTTTTCAAAGAATAAGTTATCAACTAATAATTATAGTTTATTTTTCTTTATTCCTGTCAAATCTAATATTAATGAAAGAAGGAATGATATTATGGCAGTTGCACACAAAAGCGCTATAAGCGTTGGACTTATTTATGTACCAGTTTCACTTTATAAAACAACCCGAAATACAGCTATCAGTTTCAATCAACTATGTAAAGACGAGAACGGAAAATACCAGCGTATTAAATATCAAAAGTTATGTCCCTCTTGCAATTCAGAAGTTAAAAGTAGTGATATTATAAAAGGGTACGAATATGAAAAGGGTAAATATGTTACAATATCTAACGATGAACTTGAAAGAATCAAAACAAAAACTGATAAAACTATTCATGTATTACATTTTGCTAAAATGACCGACATTGATCAATTATATTATGATAAAAATTATTACATTGTTCCAGAGCCTGGTGGTGAAAAGGCATTTGAACTACTCAGACAAGCACTATTATCTCAAAAGAAAGTTGCCATTGCTAAAACCGTTATGGGGACAAAGGAGGAACTTATAGTGCTGTATCCCACTAAAACAGACATCATTGCTAAAATACTATTTTTTCAGGAAGAAATTCAACCAGCTCCAACTATTAACAAGGTTTCTGTTGATAAAAATGAACTTGAAATGGCTAAAACCTTAATCAACTCTATGACAAATAAATTTGCACCAGAAGCGTATCACGATGAATATCAAGCCAAATTGCATGATGCTATACAGACTAAAATAAACGGTCAGGAAGTAGTAGTTGCTGATGACAGTCAACCTAACAGTGTAATTGATTTAATGTCTGCACTGCAGCAGTCTATTGATCTAGCTAACACACAAGCATCAAATAACATGGCATCGTAACTATGAATGATATTTTTGACAAACGTTTAGCAAGACCAATGCTAATTGCTAATCAATCTGAGCCGTTCAACTCACCAGAGTATTTATTTGAATTAAAGTTTGATGGAATCAGATGTCTTGCATATATTGATAGAAAAAGTGTTGATTTAAGAAATAAGCGTAACAAAGAACTGATTAATCAGTTTCCTGAACTTTCTAATATTTTTTCCAGTGTTAATGGACAATGCATTCTTGATGGAGAGATCATTGTCCTTAAAAACGGTAAACCTGACTTTTACGAAGTTCAAAAGCGTACAGTTATAACTGACTTTTTTAAAATAAAACTCTTATCTGAAAAGTATCCTGCTACCTTTGTTGTCTATGATTTAATATATCTTGACAATGACTTACTTATCGATATACCAATAGAAGAAAGAATAAACAAATTGCCACGATTAATTAATGAAAATAATCGTATATCTATATCAAAAGTTATAGAAAATACTGGTATAGAGTTATTTAATATTGTCAAATCAAAAGAACTGGAAGGAGTAGTTGCTAAACGAAAAGGTAGCAAATATTTCTTTGAAAAGCGTTCAACTGACTGGATTAAATTTAAATATCTGGTTGATGATGATTTCGTTCTCTGCGGATATATTCAAAAAGACAACAATATGACAAGTTTTATATTAGGTAAATATGATTCAGGTAATAATTTAAAATACTATGGACATGTCACTTTGGGTGCGAGTATAAGAACATTAGATCAATACAATTACACTATCATAAAGCATCATCCATTTAATTGTGATCTACCCAAAGGAAATGATAATGCGGTTTGGATAGAACCTAATTTAGTATGTACAGTACAATATATGCCTTCTAACAAAGAAGGTATGCGTCAACCTGTTTGCAAAGGTATTAGAGAAGACAAAGAAACAAAAGAGTGCAGAGAATAGTATATTCTTATTTACAACTTTCAATTAAAAAATGTAAAAGAGGCTTTCTGAAGTTGAACCCCATTACTGAAAATTCAATTCATTTTTGCCTCTTTTTTTGTATTAGTAAATTAAATATTTAAATATTTCTTATCACCCCAATTGCTTCTCTTCACTTTTTACTCTTAAAGGGGCTAGTACTATTAGTATAATCACCATTAGAATAATTTTTAATTATTTTATCCCTGTCACCATTTTTATATAATTCCATATTTTCTGATATAAAGTGCAATCAATAAAAACATTATATTGCTAAATCCTTTTGAAATCATAAAAAATGAATGAATGAAATTTTGGAGGTAAACACTATGGCAGTAAAAATCAGACTTCGCAGAATGGGCGCAAAAAAATCTCCCTTTTATCGGATCGTGGTAGCGGATTCCCGTTATCCGCGTGACGGCCGTTTCATCGAGGAAATCGGATATTACAATCCGATGGAAGAGCCTTCTGTTGTCAAGGTTGATCCGGAGAAGGCAAAGAAATGGATTGCCAACGGCGCACAGCCGACCGATACTGTAAAGGCGCTTTTCAAAAAGCACGGCGTGATCTGAATAACGGAGGAATTCAATGGAAGAGTTACTGGCGATGATCGCACGCGGTCTCGTGGAAAC
>ERZ857801.496-NODE-496-length-53328-cov-3.859985_pt1 | contig 53328 bp, 62 predicted proteins | sample MGYA00519762_ERZ857801 | MGnify/ENA primary metagenome ERZ857801 (study PRJEB31778, sample SAMEA3449368) | human gut metagenome | biome: human gut; feature: human-associated habitat; material: faeces | place: United Kingdom | collected 2010/2012 ...
ATACATATTCCTTCCACACACTCCACATTTAATTACACCTGCCAGAGGATTAGTTATTGATTTTCCCGGACGTCTTGGGTTCATGGCAAGCTTTGCCTGCGCCAAATCAAAAGTTTCCTGTGATACAAGAGCCGGATGTTTGCCCGGATATAAGTCATATGAACCGGGGGCGTTATATATCCATTTATTAACAACATTCCCATTTTCCACTGTTTTTGAACGCCTGCTCTTGCCGAAAACAACATAACCTAAGTAATGTTCATTCCGGAGCATAGTTGATATAGTAGATACAGTCCAGACTCCATTCTTAGGCTTTATGGAATATTCTGTATTGAGCTTGTTTGCAATTAAGCCTGTGCCCAGTGCCTTACAGCTTCCGTCCGGTAGTAACTCACCTTGTGTATACCACTGAAAAATCAGTTTAACAATTTCAGCTTCTCCGGGTTTGGGTTCTAAATGGTAGCCTTTAGACTTTTCATTTTTTACCCGGGAATATCCAAAGGGTGGAGTATGATGTATGTAGTTCCCTTCACGGCAACTTGCCTCCATTCCTGCGTGCAATCTTCTTTTAATAGTTTTATATTCTCTTCTTGACATATAAAGTCCAAACTCAAAATATTCCTGGTCAAATTCATCTGCAGGATTATAAGTCTTAAGTGGTGTTACTATCAGAGTATTGGAATAGGTGAATGTGTTAGTAACTATTCCCTGGTCGGACGTATCGCCACGTGCAAGACGTTCAATTTCCATGACCAGGACACCCTGCCACTTACCTTCTGATACATCGTTCAGTAAACGTTGCATTTGAGGTCTTGCGGAAATACTGTCTCCGGAAACCACCTCCTCATATATTTCTTCAATGACTAGATGTTTTTTCTTTGCCAGTTCAATTAATGTGTCACGGTGACGTTTCAGAGTGTCACCATGTCCCTGATTTTCAAGTTCTCTATCCGCTCTGGACTTTCTTAAATATATGCAGTATGCCATTTTAAATCTCCTTTATGTTTAAATTTATGAAAAAGGGTACAAAAAATACACCCGGAGTTTGCCAGATGTACCAATTAATGATATACTATGAGTGTGTGTTATATGATCATTAATTGGTCAGGGGCTGACTCTTAAGGGTTGGTCCTTTTTATCGTTTAGGTGGTTTCACCGTAATGATTTATAGTCACTATAATTATCCCAAAATGCTAATAGATATATCATTGGGAATAACATTCTTGGAGTAAACGTAGTTCCGAGCAATAAGGAAATTATATTTAGTACAAATATAATTAGATACCAAACGATAAAAAATTTGTAGCGATTTCCCTTTCTTGTGGGACAAATGCTTTCGGAGCAATCAGAAGCCCAACTTATTAATTTAAGTGCTGGAAGAAAAATACACATTATCAATATAGGCCAGTACAAGTAAAAAATTACAGAAGCAATAAATGTTGGTAATGTACCTGTTAGGTCGACTATAAGAGATAAAATTGAATATATTATTGAAACAACCACAATTGAGACAAGTGTTAATGTAATGAGTGTTATCCATGCACCTATTCTGTTCAAAAGATTATTTTTCTTCATAACTTTTACCCTCAAATTAAAGTATCTGTTTAATGTAAATAATTTCCAATAACATCCCATCAAATCTTATAGTATAATGTGTGTAAGACCTGAAAAGGAGTTGAGTTACATAAGATGAAAATATTGCTTTGGGAAAAGCGGAACGAAAAGGACTACTCAACACGAGAACTATCTGAAAAATCAGGTATCAGTATTGCCGCAATCAATAAAATTGAGAACGGTAAGGCATCACCAACAATAAGGACACTTGAAGATTTAGCAGCAGCTCTTGGATGTAGTGTTTTCGACTTACTAGAAGAATAAACGTTAAATTCGCTCTAAGCAAGAAATTTCATCTTTTTGTTTACTATAGTAAACATTTTTTTCTTTTCTATTGCAAAGATTGACAAATCTGAATATGATTAAAGTACCAATCTACCAATCACACCGGAAGGGGGATATACAATGGATAAAGAAAAAATCAAAATACATATCCTCAAGATGCTTGACATGATGAGTGAAAAAGAACTTGAGGAAATATATGAAATAGTGCATTATCATTTTGTTAATCAAAAGGACCATTAAATGTGGTCCTTTTTTATATTGTACAAATATTTTTTGATAATGCTCCTTTCTTCAGTAGATAATTTCAAATACTCAATTATCAGTGATTTATCGAAATCATCTAATTTATACTCTAAAGCAAGTTCGTCAATCGTAGTTTCTGGTAGAGAGATTATAGGTTCACCCTCTCCCTCTGTCAACCAAAAGTAATTGACATCATATTCCCGACATATTGCTTTAAGCATACTTTCAGGGATATTATTTCGCCCTGTTTCCCAACGACTTACTGCATTTTTTTTAACACCAAGTCGTTCTCCGAAGACTTCTAATGTAAGTCCAAGAATATTTTTTCGCAAGTCTTTCAGGCGTTCACCCTGTGTCATGGTTAATCACCTCCTATTCTTTTAAACTTAAATTCATACTATCACATAAAAAAATTAAATGCAATACAAAAAGTTCCCAAAAGATACAAAAAACTATTGACAAAGTATTTTAAAGATACTATACTGTACCCACAAGGAACAAAAGTAAATCAGAAAGTGGAGTAAACAAAAAACTGCTAGGAGCACTATTCCTAACAGTTAAATGCTAAATTTGTTGACCCAATATACTCCGCAGGCTTTCGCCACATCTGATGGTGCCAAATAAGAAAAGGAAAAGCAAGGAGGTGAGCAATATGCCTGAGCAGATAACGACAAAATATGAAGCAGAAAAAGAAGAGGCTAGAGAAATGATGCAGCTGTTTCAGGGATTGGAACACGACGAGAAAGCAACAGTTAAAGGAATGATTTTAGGAATAAAATTGGTGAGGGAGGTTAAGGAAGGCAAAAGTGCATAGTGTGACAAGAAAGGAGGAAAGGAAATGCTAGAAGAAAGAAAAGAAGAGAATGTAGTTAAAAAGGCAGAACAATCTGCAGATGAAATCATCCAGTTTTGTGTAAAAAAGGGAATAAAAATGGATGAATTTGAAATCTTGCAGGATATTCTGCCAAGAAAAATCAGAATGTACATAAAATACATACATTCAATAACACCACTAAGGTAATAAGTCTTTTTTATCAACTAATTCCAGATTAATATTTTGAGATATTGTGATGTAAGTATCTGCAATTTCTTTAGCATAGTTGGCTGGATTAGAGTTTGTACTAACATATTGCAAAGTGGCTCTAATGGATAGTTCACGGACGAGTTTTTCAAAGTCGTTCATAGGAATATCTTTCATAATTGTTAATCTCCTTTCATACAAACTCGGTGCTGGAACACCTGTAAGGAAATTGTAGTGCAGGAGATAGGAATAATCAAGAAGTAATAAATTCAACAGACAAGCAGAGATAAGCATATATATTACAAAGACAAAATGCGAAAGGAGCATTAATGGTAGTTGAAGAATTTAATGTGGGTAGAGTGCATATCAGAATCCATGATGATTGCATTGTCTCGCCGGAGGAGGCTGAAAAGATAATGCATAACCTTGGAGTCCAATATCACAATTACCAATTGCGAAAGCAATACGAAGAAAGGAACAGTAATGTCGAAACTAAAAAGTGTATTAACAGATAACATGGAATGTTGTTATGAATGCGGAAGTACATATGCAGAGTGTCACCACGTATTTTTTGGGAGTTATCAGAAAACAGCCTGTACAAGACGAAAACTGTACCTGCCATTGTGTCCGGAACACCATAGAGGTAAGAACGGACCACATATGAATTATAAAAAAAACCTGGAATATAAACAGCTTGCCCAAAGATACTATGAGGAAAACATAGGAACCCGGGCAGAGTTTATGGCAGAGTTCGGAAAAAACTATTTGTAAAGGAGATAGATAAGAATGGCAACATTAAAAAAAGAGCCTGAGTGCACTAATCAGCACCCAAGCTCGAAAACAACCACAAGAAAACTATACCACAAAAACAACCTGAATTACAAGAGAATTAATCTAATTAAGAACGTTCTCCTGGGATATGTCATAGCATTTCTTTTGGACGCTTATGGTTGGATAATATGCGATACTGCATTGCAGCACACGATTGGATTAACCGGATGGGCTGTAATGGTGTACTTGGTACTTGGAGAAATTGATAAGTTTTTTAATTATATGATACTAGGAGGCACATATGAGTAGTTATTACAGCCAACAGGAAAAGACATATCCGTACTTCGCCCGGTGCATTTATTCCGGCAATGAAAAAATCTATGACGTGCATAAAAAGAATTTAAGTGACGAAGAACGAAATCAGCTAAATTTCCGGTTTATGAAGGAGAGCTGCCAGTGTGACCATTGCAAGGAATGGAGACAGGATAGAGCTAAGCTTATTAAAAAGCTTAGGGAAATGAAAGACACAGCAGCCCTTAAGAAATTAGGAGAGGAGTATTAATTAATGGACATTGAAATAACCAGTAAGGAATTAGACGAGGCAATGAATAGTCTTGTATGGATTGACAAAAACATTGAAAGCAAAGAGACAGCCACCCCTAAGCAGCAGAAAATTTTAAAAGAATTTAAAAAATCAATGAAAACAGCACTTAAAGCCTGCATGGTGGTAAAGGCGCTGGCAGAAGGAGCTTTAGAAGAAAAGAATATTGAAGTAGAGGAAATATCGGAAGGAGAAGAAAAATGACAGGAATAGGAATATGCAGATACTGTGGCCAGTCAATGCAACTGGAACCTGAATGTAATGCAGATCAGGACAAACTGGACGAGATAGCAACAATGCAGTGCACCTGTGACGAGGCAAAACACTATCAGAATATGGTTAATCTTGATAAAGAGATTGACGAAATGTGGGGAGAAGGTCTTGAAGAACAGGCAACACTTACAAAAGCAGCAGTTAAGCTGTTGGATAGAGGACAGATAGCGGCATTTAGTATAACTAAAAATAGCCAGTTAAATATTACAGGAAAGAAATCAGCAAAAAATGAAATAAAAATTAAGAAAACAGAGAAATATGCTGATGAAATTTCCGTTTAGGAGGAAATATGGAACAGTTAATAAACATTGATGTAAATAAGATAGAAGAACATCCTAATAATCCACGTAAGGATTTAGGAGATTTAGCAGAACTTACGGAGTCCATCAGACAGAATGGTATCATGCAGAATCTGACTGTGGTTAAAAACGGAGAGGACAAGTATATGGCGGTAATTGGCCACAGAAGACTTGCCGCAGCAAAGGCAGCAGGACTTAAAGAGGTGCCATGCGTTGTTGCTGAAATGTCAGAGCAACAGCAGGTCAATATAATGCTTGTGGAGAACATTCAGAGAAACGGACTTACTGTAACGGAGCAGGCGCAGGGTTTCCAGATGGCGATTGATTTAGGAAACAGTGTTGATGATTTGGCGGAAGAAACTGGCTTTAGCAAATCTACTATATACCACAGGCTCAATATTGCAAAGTTAAATCAGAAAGCACTTAAAAAGGCTGAGGATAACAAAGATTTCCAGTTATCAATATCAGATTTGTATATTCTTGAAAAAATTAAAAAGGTATCAGACAGAAACAGAATACTCAAGGAAGCAACGGACAGTAAAAATCTTGCTTATCTTGCAAACAGACATATTACTGAAGAAAAACGTAGAGAAAATGCAAAGAAGATTTTAAGGGAACTTCAGGACAGAAATCTGGAAGAGATTCCAAGCAACAAATACTGGTGGGGGTATGACACCGTTAAAAAGTTTGAACTTGATAAGGACATTGAGAAGGTAAGCCTTAAAAAGATAAAGGGAAAACTCTTTTATAAGCAGGTCAATAGCTGGTTATACATATTGAAGGAAAGAGAAGAGAGGAAAGCACCTGGAAGATCAAAGAAAACAGAAGAGGAAAAAATGCATGCAAGGAACAGAAAAAAACTTAATGCAATACAGGATGAACTGACAAAGGATATAAAGGACTTTATTGGTGAAATGGTTCAGGGAAAGATTGACATTGTAGCAACACCAAATGAGATATGGGATGCCCTTATTCTCCTAGACGTGGATGTATGTTATTCAAAGCTTCAGGTATATATATACAATTTAATTTATGAGAAGAATATTAATTACAATATAGAGATTGAGGATGATAAGAAAGAGGAGCTTAACAATAAAATATCAGAAATTTCAATGGAAAGACAAATGCTTGCATTAATTACAAAAATTCCTATTTTAAACAACTGGTCAAATGAAATTAATAAAGAGTCAGCATCAAAAGTTTTAAAGCTTGTTAAGGTGTTAAGTAAGTCAGGTTTTAGTCTTACAGAAGAACAGCAGCAGTTTTTGGATGGAACACTTGCTGATCAGTGGAAGGATAGCAGACATGTACATGTATGAATTGTATAACAACGGAAAACTAGATGGAATATATACCAGTGATGTAATTGCAAAAAGGCTGAATTTGTCAAAACAATGGCTGTATGAGTGTGTCAGAAATCAAAAACTGATTTCCGGAATATGGCTCATCAAGAAAAGCAGACTAACTTATGAAGAGGCACAGAAAATTAATACAAAGATTCCAAAGGAAATCATCAGGAAAAACCCTAAGAAGATAGTTGTAAAGAAACATAAGAACAGCGCAGGCAGAACGTTCTGCCTGCCAATATACAATGAGGAAGGAAAGATAATCAATGCATAAGTTTGTGACAATATACAACATTATTCTCAACATATGGCACGTGGCATCTGACTGTAAGGAGTTGAACCTTACAGAGGACAAGCTGTGCGAGGTAATGACAAAAAAACTGAATGAAGTTACTGCGCATTATACCGGAAGAGAACAGAAGCTTGCAATGGTGATAGCTTCAGCAATAATGGAGTATTTATTTGAGAAAGGCAGGTAAAAATGCTGGAAAAGGCTATTGATGATGTGCTGCAGGGGAAAAAGTAGGCTGCTAGATGGATTAAGTGTAGAAAAGATAAATTAAAACGGAAAGGAGTGGAGTTGTGCGCACAGAAAAGAATTCTTACTCCTGATGAAGAAATGGAAGCAAAAGTGATAACAAGCAAAAATAATAAACATACCATTGGTGATTTACACCAAATGCAGTCATTACCTTTGAACATCAAGATAGCAATGACACGTAGGCGAATAAGTGATTGGGTGGATGCGTTCGGTGAAGATGGAGTGTATGTTAGTTTTTCCGGAGGAAAGGATAGTACAGTTCTATTAGACCTTGTAAGAAAAGACTTTCCCAATATTCCAGCAGTATTCGTAGATACAGGTCTTGAATATCCAGAGATTAGAGATTTTGTCAGAGGCTTTAAAAATGTTGTCTGGTTGAAACCTAAAATGAATTTTAAACAGGTGATAGAAAAGTATGGTTATCCATTTATCAGTAAAGAGGTTTCTAATTGTGTTGATGGTGCAAGAAAGTATTTAAAGTATATTGACAATGTAAAATCAAAAAATAAAATCTTGACAGACAGTGCCGTATGCTTGCTACATGGCGGATTTGTTGGGGATAGACCGACGAATAAACAGACAAAACAAACAATTTCAAGAACTAAAAAAGGGAAATATCCCTAAAGGTTCAGAATATCGTTTAAAACGTCTTAATGGTGAAATTGTTGATGATGCGGGAAAGTATAGTCAGTTCAATGAAGAAAAATATAAATTTTTTCTTGGCGCACCTTTTGAGATTAGCAGCAAGTGTTGTGATGTTATGAAGAAAAAGCCAGCGCACGAGTATTCGAAAAAAACAGGAAGAATGCCTATTTTAGGAATAATGGCAAGTGAAAGCACCTTAAGAATGCGAAAATGGCTACAATATGGCTGCAACGCATTTGAAGCTAAAGAACCGCAGAGTAAACCTATGAGCTTTTGGACTGACCAGGACGTACTTACATATATTCAAGAAAACAGCTTACAAATTGCCAGCGTATATGGTGACATTATTATTGATTATGCAAAAATGGGACAATGCGATAATCAAATGTCTTTATCAGACTATGGAATTTTCGATAACGAAAAGCCTTTGCTTAAAACTACAGGTTGTCAGAGGACAGGATGTATGTTTTGTGGCTATGGGTGTCATTTGGAGAAATCACCTAATAGATTTGAACGAATGAAGGAAACACATCCGAAGCAATATGATTATATATTCAAGCCAACGTCAGAAGGTGGATTGGGATATAAAGAAATCATTGATTGGATTAACGAAAATGGAAATATGAAAATTAAATATTAATCAACTGCGAAATAAGTTAAACACAAAAAATGTTAAGAAATGTTAAGGAGGAGAGAAATGTTAAATATTGAGAAATACAAAGAAGAAAAAGAAGTCGATTGGTCGAAAGTCAAGGTTGATACACCTATATTGGTTAGAGAGTATGAAGATGAAGAATGGAACAAAAGATATTTTGCAAAATTCGAATATGGTGTCGTATGGTCGTTTTGTGACGGAAGAACATCCTGGTCGGCAAGAAAAAATAATATAAGAAACGATACCATATCTTGGAAATGCGCAAAATTAGCAGAAAGTGAGGAGCAAATATGAGTTTAAAAGAAATGTGTTCGTTAAAGGATTGTACAGAATTACGTGAATTGATTATTAGAAATCCTGAATTGCCACTATTAGTTTTCTGCGGGGAAGAAAGTTGGAATGGAGAATATGCTTATTCACAAGCCGAATATAACGGTGTAAGAGTAGAAGAAGTGACACTATATAATGAGTATTGGCTAGAAAAAGATGATTATAAAGAGCAATTAGCATATGACCTAGCTGATGAAGTTGATGATTATTTATCAGATGAAGAATACGACAAGATGATTGACGAAAAGGTCAACAACACAGAATTTATAAAAGCAATTGTTGTATATGTTGGATAAAGAAAGGAGAAAGAAGAATGCGATTAATAGATGCAGATAAATTAATTTTACATTTAAATGATTTTATGTTACATCAAAGCCCTATTGATACACAAGATATTGAAAGCATAAAAGTAAGTGAAGTAATTAAAGATTGCATAAAAGCAGTAGATGAACAGCCAACAGCCTATGACGTGGATAAGGTTACACATGAAATCAATAATAAAATACAGAAATTAGATGCTAAGCAACAACTTTTTATAGAAAATGGATTGCTTAATATGGCTGATAAAATGGCAAGCAAAATAGGGATATACATAGAATGTCGGGAAATAGTGGAAAAGGCAGGTAATTGAATGAATGTTGAGAAAATTATTGCAGAGGTTCCAATCACCTTGCAGCAGGAAATAAACGGAAAAATTCAAGTGGCTGTACAGATACATAAAGAATATAAGACTAAGGACAAGCAGTTTGGAGACTACATGGATGCAAGAGACAACGTTTATCGTATGGTTTTTCCACTATTTGTCAGAGAAGAGGAAAGTATGGACAGCGGAATGCTTCTTGAAGGATGGGCTTTAACCCATAAGGCTATTGATGTAACAGTAGAAAGAGACGGCATAGAAAAAGCTGAATTAAAAAGCTATCTCAAAAATCTGTCAAATATAAGAAAATGTGAAATTAAGTTTTGTAAAGAAAGATATAAAGAGGATTGTACATGAAAAAGAAAATTCATTTTGGAAAAGGGAGAAGACCGAATCAGTACCAAAGGGCAGGCATAGTTAAGAATGGACTTGACCCATATGAATACCTTGTAGTTAAGGAAACACCGGAGTGCCTTTATATTAAGCATAAAGACACCGAAAAAATACAAACAATAAGATACTGAAAGGATTAATTTGAATGAGGGCAACAAAACCAACATTAAAACAGAAAAAGATAATTCGTAATAATGGATTGAACCCCACCAACTGGGGAGTGGTCAGGGAAACGACAGAGAGCCTTACCATACGGCATAAAGTCAGTGGAAAGGTTAGAACAATTCACTATTAATAATAAGAAGAAACGAGGTCCGGGTGGTCTCGTTTCAAGCTTGATATTCACATTATAGTTAGAGGGAAAGTTATGTATGTACTAAGAAAATATGTCTTTGAAAATTCCATAGAGATTGAAAAACTCCACACACACAGGTTCCATAGAAAAGGACAGAAGAGAAATGAAAAGACAAATCCGACACCTGAAAAGATGCAGGAGTACAATAAAAGAAAGCAGACTGATTATCTGCGCAGATTAATTAAGCTCAACATGTCGGGTGGCTATCATGTTGTTCTCACATACGACAAAAACAACAGACCTGACAGAGCGCTAGCAAAACAACAGTTTAAAAATTTCATGGACAGAATTAAATATCACTTACGCAAGAAGGGGAAGGAAATCAAATACATAACAACAACAGAGTACGAAAGTAAGGCAATACATCACCATGTTGTAATTAATGACATAGATGGAATTATCAGTCTGATAAAAAAACAGTGGTGGCATGGCATTGCTAACTTTACTCCAATAACAGATGATGTGTATACTCTTGCGGAATATTTAATCAAAGAGACTGACAAAACATTCAGGGCAGATGATGTTCACGGTGCAAGATATTCAAGAAGCAGGAACCTTGTAGAGCCGACATTTGAGGAAAAAATAATTAAGGCTGACAGCTTCAGAAAAGACCCACATATACCAAACGGATATGTACTAAACAGAGATACATTTGTTTACGGTGTATCAGATGTAACAGGATATGAGTATCAGAAATATGAGCTTAAGAAAGTAACACCGGAATTTAACAAAAAAAGCAGGGCTATGTTGAAATCCCTTAGCATAAGCCGGAAGGGAGCGAAATAATGGAAAGTTTAGAAGAGTACAAGAAAAGATTATCCCAAATGACGGCAGTCCAATTGCTTAACGAATGGGATAAAGTTATGGCCAAAATTAGGAAATGTTATGCAGGGAGGATGATGTAATGGAATATTACGGACAACAGAATATCATATGCCCTTTTTCTGTGGGAGAAAACAAAAATAATATTATATGTCAGGGATTAACCGATAATACAAAAATGTATAATTATTTTGACACACCCACGGAAAAGAAAACATATAAGCTAAATTATTGTGAACGATATGGATATATGGATTGTCCGTATTATAAAATTTTAGATCAAATTAAATACCAGGAGGAAAATGAAATGGCAAAAACGTTGGAAGAAAAGTTAAAAGGAGCCACGGAATGCATCAAACAGCTGAAAAAAGAAAAAGTGGCAAATGAAAGAGCCTTGAAGTATCAGGTAAATTGGAGAGAGGCGGAGCTACGAAAGCAGAAAGCTAAGGTATCAAGTACCGAAATGTTGACTAAGTTTCTTGTTGATAAGTTATCAAATGGAGAGGAATTACGTGTGCCAATAGATGAATTGGCAAAATATAGTCAAAACTATGATGTCATAGTAGTGCTGGATAATGAAACCAAAGAAATAGTATGCAATCTTTATGATAAAAACAAGAATGAATTTCTTGATAAAAACTATAATGATTATTTGAAATATATAAATGAATTGCATACCGTGGCTGGGAAAGGAAACCTATATGGTGATTACATACGAATTAAGGAACCGGATGCGGAAGAGAAGGAAGATATAATTGAAAAATCAATTAATGTAGTGAAAGAACAGGCAAAGCAGGTCAAGTTTCCTAAGAGCATAAAAAAGAAGTTGAAATTTAGTTATAAGACTTTTGATAAGCATAAGGGTTCAATAATTGTTGCATGGTTTGCAGTTAGGGAAAAATAAAAAAATGAAGTATTTTTGATGTTTTGTAAAAAATGCCAGAAATACTTCTTTTTTTGTGCCTGTTAGAGAATATTGCAACTAAAATGTTAATCTCAATGAGAAGGAGGGAAAATGCATGGCAAAAATAAACTGGGAGAAGTTAGAAGTAGAATATATTACAACGAAAACGTCTTATGCAAAACTTGCCAAAAAGCATAATATCTCTAAAAGCTCGATAGAAAAGTATGCTACGGCAAATAGTTGGCAGAAAAAAAGGAGACAATATTGTGGTGAAGTTGTGGCAAATTCTCTCACACGTGCGTGCGCACGCGATACGGACCGTCTTACTAAGATGCAGGAAGCAACTGAAAAAATGTCAGAAGTCATTGAAGAAGTATTTGCAGATGATAAGCAATTCAGACGTCAGATAATGACTGTGACGGATAAGGATGGAAATCTGCAGCAGACAGTCAAACTGACTAAAAAATATGACAGCAAAGCCATAAGAGAAATGGTAATGGCGGTTAAGGATTTAAGTGCAACGATTAGAAATATATATGAAATATATACCGAAAACGAAATGCAGAAGATGGTGATGGCATATGAAAAAATGGCGGCGGAAAATGAAAAACTGGATATTGTGAAGGAAAAAGCAAGTTTACTTAACCCGATAGAAGAGGGTGGTGTAATTGAAATAATACAGGCTGAACCGGATCCAGCAGAAAGTGTAGAAGATGAGTAAAGTAATATGGACGCCACAGCCAAGACAGGCTAAATTTATGGCACGTGGTGAATTTGAAGCATTTTATGGTGGAGCTGCAGGAGGAGGAAAGTCAGACGCATTACTTGCCGAAGCATTAAGACAGATAAATAAACCACAGTATGTAGGAATCATATTCCGTAAAACATACCCGGAACTTCGTGAATTAATACAACGTAGCAGTTATTTGTACAAGAGAGCGGTGAGAGGGGCAAAATATAACAATACTGAACATGTATGGAACTTTCCAACTGGAGCAAAAATTTATTTTGGAAATATCTCATATGATTTCAAGAATAAATATCAGGGACAACATTTTGATTTTATTGGATTTGACGAGTTGACGCATTTTACATACGACGAGTATATGTATCTGTTTTCAAGAAACAGACCATCGGCACCGGGAATGAGAAATTATATAAGAGCTACAGGAAACCCGGGTGGAATAGGTCATGGATGGGTTAAAGATAGATTTATAACTGCCGGTCCTCCTGAAAAAACAATGATACAGGATGTTGAAATTGAAACACCAACAGGTGAGGTATTTAGAAGAAAAAGAAGCAGGATATTTATTCCAAGTTCAGTATTTGAAAACAAAATACTTATGGAGAATAATCCGGACTATGTTGCAACACTGGCAATGCTTCCGGAAGCACAGAAAAAAGCATTACTGTATGGAGATTGGAACAGCTTTAATGGTCAGGTTTTTACGGAATGGAGAGATGATCCACGACATTATAAGGACCATAAGTATACCCATGTCATTGATCCGTTTATTGTGCCGGACCATTGGCCAATATACAGAGGATTAGACTGGGGATATTCGAGACCGTTTAGTGTAGGCTGGTATGCTGTAGCTCCTGATAGAACAATCTATAGGATAATGGAATATTATGGGTGTACAGGAACACCAAACGAAGGTATTCAGCTTGAGCCACATAAAGTGGCTGCAAACATTAGACAGATTGAAGCAACAAATTTAAATCTAAAAAACAAGAAAATAATTGGTTCTATAGCGGATCCTGCAATATTCAATAAAGATAGTGGTGAGTCAATAGCTAATATGTTTGAGGCATCCCCTAACTTTATATGTTGGAGCAGAGGTGATAATGAAAGAATTGCAGGGAAGATGCAGTATCATTATAGATTTGCATTTGATGAGGAAGGACGTTCTATGTTCTATGTGTTTAATACTAATAAGAATTTTATTAGAACAATTCCAAATCTAGTATATGATGACAAAAATGTTGAGGATATTAACTCAGACATGGAAGACCATATATACGATGAGTGCAGATATGTGTTTATGGAGAATCCGATAGCACCAAGATATAACAAGAGAAACAACATTGCAATACCAGACAGTGACCCTCTAAGGATGTATGAGGATTACAAGCCATATGGAATGATGTAGAAAGGAATAAGATGGACGAGAAATTAACAGAAAATATAACAGAAAATCAGGAAAACAATAGTAAGGTGGTAATAACAGACGATGATGTTAAGGCAGCTGAGGAGATAAGAAAAGAATACCGTAAATCACGTTCAAATCTGGATAAAAGGATTAAAGAAAATGACATATATTGGAAAATGCAACACGGTGATTTGGAAATACATGAGAGAGTGGATAAAGACGGAAAAACAGTAAAAGTTGAAAATCCAGAATCAATCTCGGCGTGGTTGTTCAATTCTGTAATTAACAAACATGCAGATGCAATGGATAACTATCCGGAGCCAAATATCTTACCACGTGAGGAAAGTGATAGGGAAACAGCAGCACAGTTAGGCAAGGTTATAATGGCAATATTGGAACAGATTAAATTCGAAAAGACGTATTCAGATGCCTGGTGGCACAAGTTAAAGTCAGGAACAGCTGTTTATGGAGTATTTTGGAATAATGAATTGGCGGAAGGTCTTGGTGATATAGATATTAAGGAAATTAATATATTGAATGTGGATTTTACACCAGGGATAACAGATATTCAGAAATCTAAGAATGTATTTATAGTTGATATGGAATTGGCAGAGGATGTACAGACAGAGTATGGAATTGAAATCAACTCAACAGGTAAAGATGCATACATTCCATCATTTACGCATGACGATAACATTGACTATAGCAAGTATGTAGCTGTAGTCGATTGGTATTATAAGAAAAAGATTAAATATGAGGATGAGTATGGACGACCTAAAATCAAGACAGTGTTGCATTATGTTAAATATTGTGATGGTCAAGTATTGTATGCATCTGAAAATGATGAGGATTATAGAGAAAGTGGGTGGTATGAACACGGAAAATATCCGTTGGAGTTTGACATTCTGTATCCACAGGAGGATTCGCCGACAGGCATAGGATTGGTTGACATTATGCGCAATCCGCAGAAATATATTGACAAAATTAATTCATGTTTGTTAGTAAATGCTGAATGGGGAAGCAGGCCCAGATATTTTGCAAAAAACTCAGTGGGAGTTAATCTTGATGACTTTCTTGATGTTAACAAGACAATAGTTGAAACTACAGGTAACTGTGATGAAGAATATTTACGTCCAATAGAAACCCCTAGACTTGATGGAAATATTCTGGCATTTGTTCAATATAAAATTGATGAACTTAAAGAAACATCGGGAAACAGAGATTTTTCACAGGGGGCTACATCGTCAGGGGTTACATCGGGAAGTGCAATAGCAGCTTTAATGGAAGCCGGTAGCAAACTATCAAGAGATGTGATTAAAGCATCATATATGGCAAATAATCAGATAATTTATCAGGTCATAGAGTTAATGAGACAATTTTATGACGATAATAGAGTATTCAGAATAACAAAACCTAACGGATATGAGTTCACATCGTTTAGTAATGAAAATATTAAGGAGCAGGAAGTATCTGTGGAAGGTGTTGTAATTGGAACAAGAAAACCGGTGTTTGACATTCAGTGTAAGTCACAGAAGGCAAGTCCATTTTCTAAACTTTCACAAAATGAGTTGGCAAAAGAATTGCTTCAGCTTGGATTTTTTAACCCACAGCTTGCAGATCAGTCACTTGCCTGTATAGAAATGATGGAATTTGAGGGAAAGGACATGGTTATACAGAAGATACAGCAGAATGGCTTAATGTATCAGAAAATACAACAGATGGAAGTACAGATGGCACAGATGAGAAATTTCATAGCACAGCTTACGGGACAGAACATGCCACAGACACAAACAGATGTATCAGGAGCAGAACCGGGAGAAATTAACAACAAAATGGGAGAAATCAATGAATTGGGACAAGAGGTAAGCTCTGATTCACCGCATATTGAGGACATGAGAAATAATGTAAGACAGCAGACGGAGGTTTAATATGACAAATATTGATATACACATAAATGATGATGAATATTTAGTTAAGTTAGAAGGTCATGCCGGATACAATCCGGGAAATGATATAGTATGTGCTGCAATAAGTCAAATGATATGTACATATGCAGCACTTGTAAATGAACAAGGGGAGAGCGTTGAAATTCATGAAATGTACTTGGACATAGCAGAGGTGAGAATAAAATTTAAAGCGAAGTCGAGTAGGGAGTACATAGAAGCTATAACAAAATTTATTATAAAAGGTTTTAGAATGCTTCAGGAACAGTATTCTGAACACATACAGTGCCAGTTAGAGATAAATAAAAAAATGTGATATTTTGAATTAAGACGTATCGGAGAGACGATATGACCACTGAAAGCAGGGATGACTATTCGGAAAGACGAAGGAGGATACAATGATAAAAGATTATTTAAGACTTTTTGATGGAGCTCCGGCAGGCGCAGCAGGGGTAGAAACAGGTGCAGGCGCAGTACCTGAAACGGAAAATAAGTCAAAGGTGGTGTACGGAATAGGCGAGGAGCCACCAGACACTACTACTGAAACTGAAACACCAAGTGAAGAAGAAAAAGAAGCAAAGAGAATTAATGATTACAATGCTTTTAAGAAAGAACACAAGGATTTGTTTCAAAAGGACATTGATAGTGTCATAAATAAAAGATTTAAGGAAACAAAGGGATTAACAGAAACACTGGACAAGCTGAACCCTATTGTACGTGAAATGGCATCAAGATACGGACTGGAAGAAAACGATATTGATGGAATTGTCAAGGCCTATACAGAGGATCCTAAACAGGATGAAGAGTATGCCGAGAAAGAAGGATTAACTCTTGAACAGGCACGAAAGATGAGAGAATTACAAAGATATCGTGATGCACAGGAAACAGCCATGAACAGAGCTAATGCTGATGCAACATATGAGAACTGGATGAGCCAGGCAGAGGAGTTGATGGAAGTATATCCTGACTTTGACATTAATGAAGAAGTCGGAAATGCGGAATTTGTCAAAGTGCTTAGCAATGGCTTTACAGTGCAGCAGGCATATGAACTACTTCATCCGGAGGCACAGGCTAAGAGAATACGTGATGACATTATGTCAAAGCAGGCGGCAAATATGTCTAAAAGACAGAAAAGGCCATCTGAAAACGGAGTATCTCAAGGTGGAACTGTGGAAAGACGAAGCAATGTCAAAAATTTCACGGCAGAGGATAGAAGAAGAGCAATTGAGCAGAGCATGAGACAGGGGTCAGGTAGTGTTCGTTTTTCCTAGAAAGGAAAAGGAATGAAAGAGATTATAACAAATAAAAGAAATATGATTACTAATTTAATAGCAGCAAGTATTGTTCTCAATCTGCATTTATTTGATGGACCTGGGAACAACACAACAGAGTCCAGCGATTTATCCGCTGAAATGAAGACATTCTATTCAGATTATCTCATTGATGTGGTAACTCCATATCTGGTTCATGACCAATGGGCACAGAAGAGACCGATACCTAAAAATAAGGGTAAGATAGTCGAATTTAGAAGATATTCGTCATTACCAAAAGCATTAACTCCATTGATTGAAGGAGTAACACCGGTTGGTGAAGATCTTAAGGTATCAACAGTTGAGGCAAGAGTATACCAGTATGGCTCTTGGATTCCGCTTACAGATATGCTGTTGCTCACTGCAATTGATAACAACATGGTTGAAGCAATTAACCTTTTAGGAGACCAGGCAGGGCGTACTCTTGATACAATTACAAGAGAAATTCTTAATGGTGGAACAAACGTGTTCTATGCACCGGCAGGTGATGATGAGGTTAAGTTAAGAAATGCAATCACACCAGACTGTAAGATGAGTGTTGATTTAACATTTAGAGCAGCTACGCATTTAAGAGCAATGAATGCTAAGCCGGCATCTGAAAAAGATTATATTGCAATTATTCATCCTAATGTTGCATATGACATTATGAGAGACCCTGAATGGATAGATGCACAGAAACATGTACATCCTGAAAAGATTTATGACGGAGAAATCGGTAAGATGGGCCAGGTTAGATATGTTTCAACATCAGAAGCAAAAATCTGGAGAGGTGATGACCTGTCATCTACATCAAGAGAACTTACAGCGGCTAATACAACAGCTTCGTCAAGTGTCACAATTACAGGAACTACCCTTACACCTAATGCATTAAAGGACAGATATGTTCTTATTAATGGATATAAGTACAAAGTAAAAAGTAACACAGCAAGTGCACTTAACTTGGTAACAGTATCTGATAATGGAACAGAAGCCAATGCATCAATTACGGCTTCAGCCGGAACAAAAATATATCCGGGTGAGGGTGGAGCAGAGGGAATATCTGTATACAGTTCAATTGTATTAGGTAAAAATGCATACGGAACCACAGAAATTACTGGTGGTGGACTGGAACACATAGTGTGTCAGTTAGGTAGTGCAGGAGCGGCTGATCCATTGAAGCAGAGAGCATCAGCAGGATGGAAGGCTACTAAGGCAGCCTGCAGACTTGTTGAGGAATATATGGTAAGAATTGAGTCAAGTGCAACTCAGGCAAACTATGCAGCAAACTAGATAACATTCCATAATACGAGATATTAATATTTCACAGAATAATTAACAAGGAGGATTAAAATGGCAGCAAAAAATTCAGATAATCTGAATGAACAGGCACAGGAAACAGCTGATAAGATTATTGCCAATGCGGAAGCAAAGGCACAGGAATTACTTGCCGGTGCGGAAGCAAAAATTAAGCAGATGTTTGAGCAGGCTCAACAGCCTGCAGTACAGAATATCACGATAGAACAGCCGAAAGAAGTAAAGGCGTCACTTCCGGATTACATTAAGAAAATGCAGGACGACATGACATCAAATGTAAATGTTCAGCTATTTGAAGATGGAGATAAATATATTGGTGATGTGTTTGCATCGGTGAATGGCAAGTATCGTTACCAGATACAGCGAGGAGAAAATGTAAGTATTCCACATTTTATTCAGGATGTGCTTGAACAGTCACAGGTTCAGGATACAAAAACTGTTAAATTGATGAAAAAGAAAGAAGAAGAGATGAAACAGGCGGACAGAAATGTGGGATACACAGTATCATAAAAGAAACTTACGGGCAGGTATTAAGAAACCTGCCCGTTTTTGAAAGGAGGAAGAATGTTTACACTTAATATAAAAGTGAATGGAAGAATATCACAGATATGTCAGGGAGACGGCATAGTATCTGGTTCAGTGGGAATAGACAGTGTTAAATTCATCACTACATCGGAATGGAATACAGCAGCAAAAAAGGCTGTATTTTACATTGACAGAAATAATGTATATGAAAGCTTTTTGGATGACAATAATATGGCAAAGGTTCCGTATGAAGTAATACAGGATATAGGCATTTTGAAAATAGGATTGTATGGTGTATATGATGATGGAACGGTCATAACAGCATCTATTATTGAAATGGAACTGAAGGAAGGATATGTAAGGGGAATAACTACAGCACCAGGCAAATATGAAGACATATATACACAGGTGTTACAGCAATATAGCAAAATATATGAGGAAATGCTTTGCAGTGCTGGTTCATTTAGTTTTAGTGAAGATGATAATACAACACCGGACGCAGTACAGGAAATATCACCGACAGTGACAAGTAAAATATTTACAAGTGGTATTATTGAAACTAATTGCGATTTCTTAGATATTGAAAAGAAAAGTGATAGTAATACATATCTTATATTTAATAAGGTAAGCGAAGACGAAAGTAGAGAACAATTTGCATTTGCATTTAATACTGCAAATGATTTAAAAGAGCGAATTGATGTAAGGGAAGTATCAAAAATAGAGATAGTAATAAAGGGAAAGGGGCCTTATGATGCAGATCCTGAAACATATACTTTTAGAAAAGTGAAGTTAATAGCTACAGCACTTGAAGATTTGACAGATAAGGTATCAAAAGAAATAAGTGAAATTGCACTTATCAAGTCAGACAAAATATATATAGAACGTAGTGGGTATGTAATTCCGGATAAACCATCTTCACCCAGTATTAAGAGTTATCCTACATATGATGGAATGGAATACAGTGTTGACATAGAGGAAGATGGAAACATTTTATTCTACTTTGGTTTTACGGATAATAAGGGCAACAGTATCAAGGTAATCCCAATCTATAGGAATAGTGGAACAATAACCGATGTTGACCTTAAAACGGCAACAAAGGTGAGTGTGCTGTCACAAAGGGATTTAAAGGTTCATATTACATTTAGTGAATTATTGGATACCGATTCGTTTAATAGATATTTGAATGAAAAGGCAAATACAAAAGAACTGGATGGCCTAATTGAGAAGATTAATAAACTGGAGTCTGAAGGTGGTGACAATCATTGGAAAAACAAGAAATGGTATGCGTATGGCACAAGTTTAACAGATATTGATAATGTAGGTCAGTATCCAAAAACTGTTAGAGATTTAAGCGGATTGACATTAACAAACAAGGGTAAATCAGGTGGTGGTATCTGTGCAAATACTTTACTTAAAGATGCAATAATGAATATTACAGATGGTAAGACAAATGCTGATTTAATAACGTTGGAAGTTGGCGCAAATGATACTTCTTCTGCTTTGGGAACTATTTACGATACCGGCAATGATACGTTTTGTGGAGCTCTCAATCAATGTATCAGATACCTACAAAAAAATACGAACGCTCAAATAGTTGTTATTTCTTCAACAAATAGTAGGTATAAATCTGATGATAAAACAGTTGAGTTTACGCCGGATAAGACCTTTGCTACTGACAATCATACAAAATACGACCAATGGAAGGCTATTAAAGAAGTTTGTGCTATAAATAGTGTTCCTTATATTGGCATGGGCGAAGAAGCAGGACTTGGATATGCTCGAATGATTGCATCAGATAAATATAATATTGACAATATACATCATACTGCTCTTGCCGGCAAGAACCTTGGTGAATTTGTATGGAGTAAATTAAAAGACATTCCTTTGTGGTTAAGTGAATTAAATACTACTACATTAAAGATTACAAAACAACCAACAGATGTTTCTGCTACAGTTGGTGATTCTGCTACATTTACAGTTGTTGCCGAAGGAAATAATCTTTCGCATCAATGGCAGGTAAGCTCATCTAACGGAGAAAAATGGGATGATATTACTTTAGATGGAAATAAAACAGCAACGTTAACTGTTTCACCAGTTAGTACAATTCATGATGGTAGGCTATATAGGTGTGTAGTTACAGATTCAGCAGGAAATACAGTCATTTCAAACGCAGCAAAACTTACCGTAATTAATACAAGTCCGATTAAAATCATAACGCAGCCAACAGATGTAGATTCGGCTGTAGGAAATGATGTTTCATTTATTGTTGAAGCAGAAGGTGATACTTTAACATATCAGTGGCAATTGAGTAAAGATGGTGGTACAACATGGGGCAATACAACTGTTACCGGATATAATACTTCTGCTCTTAATTTTGCTATTCCTAACGCAGATTATAATGGACGTATGTTCAGATGTGTAATTACTGACACAAGCGGAAATACCTTAACATCAAATTCAGCGACACTCACTCTTAATGGTGTTCCTGATGTTACGATTACTTCTCAACCACAAGATATTTCGGCTAAAGTCGGCGACACTATAAATATTCCAGTTACAGCCAAATCAAGTAAGAGCAACAAACTAACATATCAATGGCAGGTATCTAGCACAGGAACAACATGGGGCAATACAACTGTTATCGGATATAATACTTCTGCTCTTAATTTTGCTATTCCTAACGTAAATTATAATGGAAGGCAGTATAGATGCCTTGTAACGGACGGTAATGGTAGTTGGGCATTGTCAGATGCTATGAAGCTGACAGTTACAAGTTAGGAGGAAATAGCTAATGGTTAGAGATAGATAAAAATGTACCTTTAGTACAGTAATAGTGTATTGACATAATAAATATTAAAAATAGGGGATATATCAAAATGAGGTATATCTCTTTTTTTATGCCTGTTAGAGAAGAAAAAAATAAAAAGTTAGAATACAAATAAAGGAGATTGCCATGAAAGTTAAAGAAATTTACGACAAGATAATGAAATATCGACAATGGGATTGCGCACAAGAGATATATGATGAAATATGGAAAATAGACAGAAAGTTATATGATGATTATTTATCAAATACAAGGGATAACAAATATAGTTGCTCTGATAAATATATATATCTATCTGATGATGACAAGGATTTACTCTTAGATTATAAATACGAAAACATATATCTGTATGGAGTGTGTGCTTGGATTGATTTTATGTATCAGGATACAGAAAGCTATTCAAACAATATGACCCTGTACAATCAACTTGTATTGGATATGGCGTGTGAATTTAGACGAAATAATAGAGCAAAGAGGGATTATCAAATTAACTTCTAGGAGGAATATATATGTTTTTACCTGAAATTAAGGTGTCGCAGACGATACCACAGACCATTAGTGAGTTTTATGGTATTCAGAAAAGAAAAAATAAGATGCAGGATGGTTATTTTGAAAATGTGATGAACATGGATATAAAGCATTACCCATGTGCTGGAAGCAGAAATAATAGATATGAAGTATTGAACTGCGGTGAAGTAATAGGTGCAGTATCAACGGCAGATCATATTTATTATGTCAAAAAAGAAAACGGAAAGGGGCATCTATATTGTGATGGAGATTTAATTTTGAATGAAGATGGAAAAGAAGCATTAGAGCTCAACGCAGAAGAAAAGAAAATGGCAGTGATGGGAGCATATATAGTGATTTATCCTGATTGCAAAAGATACAACTCACATGATGGAACTGCGGAGGATATATCTGTTAATTATACATTTTCTCCACAATCTGACAAAGAAGCAACATATCAGTGCTATATGTGCACTGAGGATGGAACAATGCTGCAAGGTACGGGTGCAACGTCAGCAGATGCAAACAATGGGAAAATACCGGGAATATATGCGTATCAGTATTACAGTCCATTGGAATCTGTAGCTAAGGTATATGCCGAGAAAGGAAAATATATAGTCTATTGGTTGGATATAGACGATACGGAGAAAACATATAAGCTAAAACAATGGATTCCGGCAAAAAAACAATGGAGTGAAGTTACTGCGTATTGTTGCATTAGTATTTTGGGAGAAAAATATGCAAATAATGTAATTAGAAACTATGAGGGAGAGTATATCACTATTAAAGCAATTCCATCATCTACAGACAAAACGGAGTATGCAGAAATTATTCAGGGTGAAAATAAAAAAAAGAAAATAGTTAAAGTAAAGGATGCAAGGGGAATTGAGATAGTAGTTGATAATACAGATATATGGAAATATACGGTAGTTGAACCAACATCAGAAACAGGACACACAAGGGGACAAATTACAACAATGCATTTAAATTCACTAACTCTTGAAAATGTACCACCAACTATGGATTTTGTAGTATGTGCAGCAAACAGAATATGGGGTTGCAATAATGAGAAACATGAAATATATGCATCCAAGTTGGGAGACCCAGCTAAATTTGTAAGTTATGCAGGAATATCTTCAGACAGCTACACAGTTACAGTAGGAAGTAGTGGGAAATTTACCGGTGCAGCAGTTTATAATGACTATCCTGTATTTTTTAAGGAAAACAGAATTATAACAATGTATGGAACTAAACCGGCTAACTATCAACTTGAAGAAATAGAATGCGACGGAGCACAGGCAGGCGCTGATAAAAGTATATGTTATATGGATGAATACTTATATTACAAATCAAGACGTGGAGTTATGAGGTTTGATGGAAATTATCCAACACATATATCTGATGCTTTGGGAGAGGAAATATATTCAGGTGGTGTGGCGCAGGCTGTAATGGGTAAGTATTACATTGAACTGGAGGATAGTTCAAACAAAAAGCATATGTTTGTTTATGATTCACAGACAAATCAGTGGATGGAAGAGGAGATAGTTGGTGCAATTTACATGAACAGTATAAAAAGCAATTTGTACGCTATTACCGATTCCGGAAAGATTATATATCTTGAAGGGAAAAATGCTATTGAGCTAAATAAAAATTTTACAGCAGTAAAGGAGAAAAACGTTAATTGGAGCCTAGAAACAGGAGATATTCTACAAAGCATAACCGGAAAAAACATAGTGAATAAGATATTTATAACATTTGAACTGGGTAAAAGTGCAAGAATAGATGGATACATTAAATATGATAATGAAAATGTATGGCATAGGATATTAACAAAATCATCTGCAGACAAAAAAACATTTTATGTCCCAATTTTTCCAAGACGTTGTGAAAAAATACGTCTCAAAATGGAGGGATATGGAGAATTTAGGTTAAGTCAAATTACAAGAATGTGTAGAAAGGCAGGTACAATATGGCAACGGTAAAGATTAAATCACCAAAATCTCTGACAGGAGACAACAATATTGATATTCAGGAAATGAGAAACTATCAGGTATATTTAGCATCGCAGCTAAATTATGTTCTTAACAATCTTGATGAGGAAAATATGCTATCCGCATCATCAACAAACGAGGAGGAATAATATGCAATATGTAAGTAAAGATGTAGTAAGCAAATTAAATAGTAGCAGAAAGAAGTATAACAATGCCATAAATAAAGGATATAAAAGCAAATATGCAGGACAGATTAATAATCTTGCAAATGACATAGCTAACAGGAAGGAATTTAGTTATGATGCAACAACAGATCCAACATATCAGCAGTATGTAAAGTCATATGGTGAAATAGGAAATAAGGCAATGCAGGACACCATGGCACAGTCGGCAGCTCTTACAGGTGGTTATGGAAATTCATATGGCCAGGTAGCAGGTCAAATGGTATATGACGATTACTTAAAGCAGGCAGCTGATAAGATACCGGAATTGTATCAGGCGGCATATAACATGTATAGAAACGATGGCGAGGATATGTATAATAAACTGTCAATGTATCAGAATTTAGATGATAACGCATATTCAAGATTCAATGATAGATTAGGTAATTTATATAACCAAATGGGTTATTATCAGGGAGTTGCTGACAATGATAGAGCGTATGGCTATCAAAAGGCAACGGATGATAGAGTTTTTAACTATCAGGTACAACAGGATGCATTAAACAGACTTGCTAGCGCATCAAAAGGATCATCAGGTGGAAGTTCATCAGGTAGTGGAAGAAAAAAAACATCAGCTAAGAAATCAGCAACAAATAAAAGCTTAGGTGGTATTGGATTAGGGAAAAATAACAGTACCCAAAATAATAAAACAGACTACTATACAGAAATCTCAAAAAAAATAAGCAATACAACACATGACATTAAGGGAGTACCGGGAGCAGGCGTAAATGTTGCTCCGATAAATTTTGATGTATTGGCTTACATCAATGACTTATATGATAACAAATCAATTAACAAGTCTACAAGAAATGCATTAAGAAATTTTGCTCTAAATGATGCAAGGGAAAAGGGCGTTGCATTAGGAAACAAATAAGGAGATTAAAAATGGCAAAAAAAGATAAAGCAACACAGGATTTTGAAAAAAGATTAAAGCAGCAGAACCTTGAAATAACAGGTCAGTTTTCTACACCGGGAAATAAAGAAAATAAAACTGGGAAAAAACAGAATAAAAATACCAATGATAATTTTAATTCAAGAGTATTACGACAAAATAGAGAGGTTGCAAATGCACCTCTCATTGGTGATTATAGGCCAAATAATAAGAAGAAACAGATAAAGGGTGGCGTGTCAGAAGCAACGATATACGCAAATACACCTAAAATGCCGTCGTTACCAAGCAATTACGGAACTAAGGACTATTATAAAAGACAAATAGAAAAAACGCAGAATGACATAAAAAGAATGACCGGTAATGCATTAAACAGAGATAATGGTAGTAGTGCATCAAGAATGGGAATGTACTCAGACATAAGGGACAAGAGCGAAAGAATACAAGAGTACAAAAACAATTTAAAATTGATTAATGCAAAAGAAGTGTTTGATAAAGGAATAATTGGTAGAAATGAGTCAACACCATACGATGATCCGGAAATAGTGGCTAATTTTACTGATTGGAGAGGAAAAAGAACAAAGTCATACTACAATGCAATAGAAAATCTGAAAAAAAGAGGGGTAAGTGACGAGCAGGCAGAAGGATTACTTTACTATTACAGTTTAAGGTCTGATGAGAGAAAAAAAATTGACGATAGGGATAAGGCAACACTTGACATCACAGGTGGTAAAGCAGATAACATAGGAATGCCGGGAAGAATTGCAAGAGGAATATTAAGTGGAATGGGTAGTGCAATAGCACAGCCTCTTGATTCAGCTATAAATAATTTTAGTGATATGCAGTATGATGATACATACATAGCCAAACAGAGTGGACTGGATAATACATCAAAGTCAGAGGCACAGCAGGAAGCGGCAACAAAGGGAATGAACAAAGTTGGAACTTTTTTCTACCAGAATGCTGAGGGACTTGCTGAAATGGGAACTACCATGGTAGCTTCAGGCGGAAATGGGACACTTACTAATCTTATGTTTGCAGGACGTGGGGCAGATGATGCATACAATACAGCAATTAATAATGGTGCAGATCAAAAACAGGCTGCGGAATACGGATTATTAAAGGGATTTGCAGAGTATCTTATTTATAGTAAGGGAATACCAAAGCTTAAATCTATGACACCAACATCACTTGCAGGTAGTATATTTAAAGATTCAGGTACCATGTTTAGTATGTCAGTGGCATCACAGGCAGCAGATGCCGTTGCACAGACTGGAGTGTTAGGTGACAAGTCAACATATGCAAAACAGTATGATAACTTAATAAAGGAAGGCTATTCAAAGGATGAAGCTAAAAGAAGAATGGTAATGCAGTTAGGTCAGCAATTGGGAAAAACAGCAATAGGCTCGTTGTTTTCAGGGGCAGTTATTGGCACCGGAAAATGGGGATATAGTAAACTAAATCCGGTAGAGAATAGACCAGCTGCTCAAGGAAACGATAATGAGGCTCTCACAGAAGAGGAGGCTAAATATTATGAAGGAATTACAAATGAGAAAGATTTAAAGAGGCAGTATTACAAATATTCAAAGGAATATCATCCTGATTCAGTTACATCTAGGGGAATGGAATTAAATGAGGATATAATTAACAAATGGAATACAATAAAATCAGCATATGAGAAAATTAACAAGAATTTTGATGGTTCAAATGGAGCTACAGCAGATGAAATCAATAAAAAGGTAGAAGAATACAGAGCATATGTTAGAAATTACGAAAACATGAAAAATAATACCTGGACTGCAAAGGCAAAGGAAAAATTAAATTCAATCAAAGAGTCATTAAAGAAAATGAAAAGCGGAAGTTCGTCCGAAAATATAAAGAGGACGGCGGAAGAAATGATAAATGATGTTGATGAGAAGGTAGGTAAAATGGATGAAGTGGCTCCTCAAACTGTTGAAAAGCCTGTTGAGGAATTTAATGCCGGAAGTAGTGCTGATGAAGTAGAGTCAAAGGGTATTGTGCCGGAGAATACTGAGAGTAGACTGCAAGAAGAAAAAATAGATGAACTTGTTGACAACAAAGCAGCAGAGGAAAAAGCGGGTGTACCAGAATCTGTTAGTTTGGAAACGCAAAAGGAAGATATTACTTCACAACGACCTATAAATGAACAGCTTATGTCTGTATCACATAAGATTGAGAATAACGCAGAAACATCAGTTCAAAGTTCGGATGAAAAAGTAGCCGAAAGCAAAAAGGTTGTAGATATATCGGAAGCACCAATATCAACTAAAAAAGCATATATTCCTGATGCAGTTAAAATGACAGATGAAGAGATACATACATCAGTTCAAAATGGCTCATATCATCCAAAATATACGTTAGGAAACAGGGTTGTTACAAATAAGGGAACTGGTTACATTCAGGAAATTGTTAAAACTGGAAGCGAATCACGTCAGGTCATAGTAAATTATGATAATGGAAGTAGTGATGTGGAAACAATGGATGCATTTAATGACATTGTTGATAATCCGGAAGAAGCAATGTTATACAGTTTTGCAGTTGATTTTGGCTATAATGGTGCCAATACGTTTATACAGTCTGCCCCTAAAAATATTGGGAACATAAGTAATATAAACAAATATTCCATAAACGCACATAAAATGTATGATGCAGGGAGACAGAAACTAAGTTTTGAAGACACGTTTAATAATGGTGTCTCTTTCTTCATGCATAAAGATATGGCACAGAAATTTTACAGGGCAGGTGTAATGGATAGAAAAGATTTGGCAGCAGTGGAAATGAGCAGGAAACTATCTAGCAAAACAGAGCCAAAGAATACCATTTCTACAAAGCAGAGCAGAGGTGAAAATGTAAAAGCGGATAGTAAGGACATATCTAATTACAAAGAGATTAATATTGAAGATGTCTTTGAAAAACTTTCAGACGGCCAGAAAAACGAAATTGAGGTAATCAACAAAATCAGTGAGGCTACAGGTGTCAAAGTAAAGTATTTTGAAAGCAAAGCCGGTGAAAACGGAAAACTTGAGATGGCAAATGGTTTCTTTGACCGTAAAAAGAATGAAATCTGGATTGATATTAATGCAGGCAGAAATATAAAAGATATCGGAAGAACAACCATGGTCAAGACCATGTCTCATGAACTTACGCATTTTATCGCTAAGTGGTCAGAGGAGCAATATGGAAGTCTTGAAAAATATGTATTAAATCTGCTGGAGGAAAAGACCGGAAAGGCACAGAAAGAACTGATAAAAGATAAGATGAAGCAGCTGAATGTAAAGGAAGATGTTGCCCGTGAAGAAATCATTGCGGATGCATGTGAAATGATGCTCAAGGATTCTAAGGCAATAGAGCAGCTTGCAAAGGAAAACAGGACATTGTTCAATAAGATAAAGGAATGGCTGCATAATTTTGTAGAATCCATCAAAAAAGCATTTGAAGGTGTAAAAGCAACATCTGAGGAAGCGAAAGCAATCATGGAATATATGGAAGATGTTCAGGAGAAGTGGGATAATACGATGGTGGAAGCTGTGAAGAATATGAATAATATTCATCACAAAGGAGTAAGTACTAGCGGCAAGGATTACAAAGAAACAATAAATAGTGATTTGGCAGAATTTGTTGAAAGAAATAAAATTGCAGACCAAAAAGAAACTTATAGAATAAGTGAAAAAATTTCTATGAAGTTGGCAAGCGACATTAAAACCTTATTAGGTATAGACGTTTCGGATTATGCAAATGAAATTGATTCAGATTCGATCATCCATATAAATAAAGATCATGGTATTAATGGAAAATCAGACCACAGTATGGGAGACTTGTCAGAAATAGAACATATAGAGTATATATTGGAAAATTATGAAGATATTGAAGTTGGATTAGGTTCAAAAAAATATAAAAATAGAGATAATAGTCATGCAAAAACAGTGGTACTAACTGCCAAAATTGAAAATTCAAATATTTATGTAGTTGAAGCTGTTCCAGATACAAATAAAAAAGTGTTGAAAGTAGTTTCTGAATACAAAAAAGAAACAGCTTTGCAAGTGAATCATAGTAAAAATACTCCTCATCGTACGTCTAAAAACGAGCTTGCATCTGCTGTTTCTAATAATAGTATAGCCCAAGAATCAGAAAATGACAACAATATTTTAAAGCAGGATAGAAATACAGATGTTATAAAGAAGGCTGCAAATAAACTGGGAGTGTCAGAAAGATTTTTAGAATCAAATCTTGAAGGACGAAGCAGGGAGAGTGCAGTTCAATATTTAAGGAATAACAATCAGGTTAAAAACAGCTTTATTTCAGAAAAGGGATTAGAAGTAACACCGGTACTTAAAGAGCCAACATCAAGCTATGGAATGAGTGATAACATAAAGGAATTTGTTCGTGACAACAATATTTCATACAAAACATTGTCAGAAAATTCCAGGTTAAGGGAAGAATATGCAAAACTGATAGAACATTCAAAAGATGGTTTAGGAAAGAAATTTCTTGAAAGAAGGGCACAAGATAAAGCTCAAGAGTTCATTGATGATATGGATGGAGCAATGTCCGGAGATACTGAAGCAAAAGAAAAAATTTCTAGAGAGATTGAACTGGCAAAGGGCAAGGCGAAGGCTTATGATGATGGAATGTCAATGGAGAGAGGCTGGAACGAATTAATCAAAAATCACAACAAGGAATTTGAAGAATTTATTTCATCCAATATTGCTCCAATGTATAACAATGCTGAAAGAAATAAAAAAGAGTTTGCCCAAAATGTAAAGGATAACGTAGAAAGTTATGTTGAAAAGGCAGAAAAACATTTTGGAACTACAAATGATTATTCATTGGCAGCATATATTGACATAAATGGAAAAATGTTAGACTTCTCAGATGGTGGAGCTATTAGAGGAACAGACCATAGAGGAATAGCAGAAGTATTGGACACACCTTCAGGTGTAAGTGGAACGGAAGCATTGACAGCATTTATGAATGCAGGAAACATTAGAATAATGGATACGGGAATAGACATTAGCGTAGAGCCAAATGAGAAACAGATTTCTGTATTAAGAGATTATATTGCATCAAGAAATGGAGAAATCTATGTCGATTTTAGTAAGGAAGATGGTTCACCGGCAGGAAGTGCCAGATATTCAAAGGGAACATCAGTCAGTAGAATATTAGCTGACATAAATAATTATTTTGAAGATGGGACAATACCAGAAAATACATATAATGCCATGTCAGACTTTTTATACCAGTCCAGAATAAATGCCATAACAGATGCAGAGAGCATGACACAGGATAATGGAATAGCAAGTTACACGGAAGAAAGATTGGAGGATTTGTATACAGATTATGCGGCCATGAACGAAGATTATTCACAGGCATATCTGACAAGGTTATCACCTCAGGAGTTTTTGAAACTTACTACAGAGGATGATGCTGCCTACTATAGAATAGTAAGTGAGGCCGGTAAACTGGACCGTGAAAAAATCAAAAAGAATAGTCAGCCAATATACTTAAGAATATATGATGATGGGGAGGTTAAAGGACACGAGGGCAGACATAGAATGGCAGCCCTGATGGATGCAGGAATTACAAGTGTTCCGGTGGTACTGCTGGAAAATTCTGATAATTACGGCAAAAAAATAGGCGATATACAGAAACTTGACAGCCAGGACTTTTCTGCTGGCAGAAGAGATTATTCTGTAAAATTGGAGGATTCAATACCTATAACGAAAAAGAATGATGCATTGATAAGAGAGAAGTTTTTGAACGATGATAATGAGAAGGTCGAAGTACGCTTCTCGTTAAGAAACGTAGACTCTGATGCTGATTTGGTATTGGAAGATTTGGCACCGATAATTGAAGAAAATGAAAAGCTTAAGAGACAGAATGAACTTTTAGAACAGCAGTTTATTGTTACAAAAGGACATAAACCTAAGGTTGAAGATGTAACCAAAATGTGCAAAAAAATACTTAAAAAATACAGTAGTGACTATAATTTAGACGATATGGTAAGTAATTTTAAAAATATAATTGATATATCCAGTTCGTCAAAATTTTCAAATTATGCAGCGACAAGAGAAGCATTAATGACAGTAGCAGAGAGTGTTTTAAAACAATCTAAGAATATTGATATGGTGGAGTATGAGCAGTATGCACCTTTGAGGAAAACACTTCGTACCACTAGAATTGTTTTGAATGAGCAGCAGATGCAGGAAGCACAGAATATAGCAGGAAGTTATAATGATTATAGAAAAAAACTGTTTGGTAAGGTTAAGCTTGTAAAGGAAGGAGGAATACAGCTTGACAGCCTTTGGCAGGAGTTAAGTGAAAAATATCCGGAGGAATTTAGCCGTGACACATCTGATGTTAATCAGGTGCATGAATTAATGGATATTGTTGAAAGCATAAAACAGGCAAAGGTAACAAATACGTTTAACGATGAACAGGAATTGTCAATGGCATCATATGAGCTAATGGAAGATATGGTGCAGGAGTATTTTTCACTTCCGACCGTTGAAACATTTGCTGATGCAAGAATACATGAATTACAAGAGGCAAGAGAAGAGTACAAACAGGGAATAGATGAAGCAAGACAGGTTTATAATGAAAAATATCAGAAAAAGGTTTATAAGGAACAGATTAAGAGACTTAGAAATAATCTTGTATCAAAAATAGTAAATAAAAAAACAGTACCGTTTGGTCTTGTTGATAAGACTATAGATGTATTAAATGAAATCTATATGGGTGGAGTTAATATAAGTGATGTTGAGAAAAAAACAATTAGTCAGCTTATGAAGTCGAGAGTACACGGTACAAAACTCACAGATGTTGAGGCAAAACAAATTGTTGAAAAGTGCAGTGAAATCCTTATGGGCCGAGCTGATGAGAGTGTTGGACGTTCAGAGGATAGAGTTGTCAAGTGGCTGTTAAGCATAGGGTATAGTGATATACAAAGTAGAGACATTATTAACATATGTCACGATAATTATTTCACATTGGCGGCAACAAACAAGATTGAAAAGCAGATACACCGCAAACTGAAAATGGTTCAGGATGCGTACTCTAATTTCAGAAAAGAGGATGTTCCTTATGAATATTCGTCAGAATATGATGATAGACTTAATAATTTGCTTCAAGAAGTAACGGACACTGTGCAGGATAAGGCTGTTATATCATTGGATAACTATGAATTAGACAGACTTTATAAAGCATTAAAGGAGGTGTCTCATGTCATAATTGATGCAACAAATCAGATTGATGACGTAAAGGGACGTACAAATTATGAACGTGGAGTTGAAATTATTAACGAGATAAGAAGTAGAGGCGGAAAAAATGCGTATAAAACCAACAACTATGTTCGGAAATATGCATTAAATAGTCAAAGATATATCAATAGCATAACGAATTGGGACAAAAATTCACCGTTAGCTCAACTTATTAATCCTGTTCTGGAGGCAACAAGAACCAAGGATAAAGTAACTATGGATTTAAAGAAACCATTTGACAAGCTAATGGCTGATAAGGAATATGATGCTTTTGTTGGAAAGAGGAAAGGTTCCTTGATTGAAGGAGCATTTTTTGACAGAAAGGGAAAACCACTTACAATTAGTCACAGTCAGTTAGTTCAGATTATTATGACATGGGAAAGAAATCAGGGAAAAGGTCACCTGATGGCAAGTGGAGCAACGGTATACGATGTTGAACAGTTACTTAAAGGTAATATAGTTAAGGCAGTGGATATGTCACATGATACATCGCCATTTAAAGAAAAGACAATTGACAGGTTACGTGAATATCTTAATGATTACGATGAGGCATGGATTGAAGCAGCAAGGACACTTTTTAGAGTAGCAGGAGATTTAACTAATGAAGTGACTATGAAAACAAGAGGTGTTCCTATTGCAATGGATCCAAATTACTATCCAATAATAAGTGATAGGGCATATCTGAAAACAGAAAGCTCAAAGGTGAAACGTGATGCCACATTGGAAGGTCAGGGAAGATTAAAAGAAACAACTTTGCACGCGTCTAATCCTGTTGTCATTATGGGAATTGAGAAACTTATTGATAAGACAATAAGTGAGAGCTCATCGTATTACGCATACACGGTTCCGCTGAAAAATGCGAGAAAAGCATTAAATGTCACATTAGCTGAAAACAAGGATAGTGTTAGAAGGACTGTAAGGCAGGTTATGGGCGAAAATACAATGAATAGAATAGATAGGATATTGGATGAAATTGAGACTGGAAGAGCTATTGATAATAGTAGGGATGAGTTTCAAAAGGAATTTGGTTTCTTGTATTCAAATTTTGTAGCGGCAGCTCTCAACACAAACATTTCGGTGTCAATTAAGCAGTTCGCGTCATATCCAACAGCAATGGCTTATATAAAAGAAAGAAATCTTATAAAAGCACTTGCACATAGAGTGGATTTGGACGAGATAGACAAATATACTGGCGCACATTACAAGAGAAGATTAGGGCTGTCACACATGGAGTTAGACATTATACAAAAAAGTTCAAAACTTCAAGAAATATTTGATAAGTTACCAGGTTTACTAAATGGAAGAAAGTGGATAGCAGCAGTAGACTGTTTTACGACATCACGTCTTTGGACGGCATGTAAATATGAGGTAAAAGGTAGTGGTGTTAAACCTGACACAGACGAATTTTGGAGAAAAACCACTGAATTGTACCATAAAGTCCTTGAAGACACGCAGCCAATGTATGATGTACAGTACAGAACAGGAATACAGAAGACAAATAATATAGTCGCAAAAACACTTGCAATGTTTAAAACACAGCCGTTGCAGACTTTTGGAATGTTATATGACGCATGTGGTGAGATGAAGGCTACAGGAAAAAGGTTCAAAAAAAGTAAGAGTGAAGAAAATAGAAATGCTTACAAAAATGCGAAAAAGAGATTTTATAATGGTGCGATAAGAGCATTGATTAATTCGGCAGTATTGTTTTCTGCATTGACTTTTGTAGCTAATTTGGCTGTTAATAAAACGTCTGCATGGAGAGATAAAGACACAGGAGAGATGACTATAGAGTCAGTATTGAGTAATCTGGTGAAAAACAGCATTGCTGGTGTTGCAGGTATGGCAATTCCTGTGATAGGTGATAGAGTATATCAGATGTTGACAGGAGATTACTATGATATGGAAGAGCCGACATTGACAATGATAAATGAAGCATATCAGGCAATTAATAAATTATATGAATATGCTTCTAAGATAGCTTCAGGTGAGAAGGAGTTTAGTATCTCAGAATTGTTAAGCAATATTGAAACAATGGCTTATGACATATCATCTTTATGTGGAATAGAAACGAAGAACATTGCCAATATTATTAAGTCATCTGTGTACTATGTAGGACATGCAGTTGGAAACAAGAGCATAGAGAATAAATTAGGTTATCAGTTTAAGTCTACGCAATTGTATACAAGTTATTACGAGGCTTTGATGAAAGGTGATAAAGATAAGGCAGAACAGATAAAAAGCAAAGCACTGGACGGAAATGATGATTACTCAAAGTTTGACACAGGAGTAAAAAATGTATTGATTGATAGTGATGGGAGAGTGACAGAAGCAGCAAATGCATACATAAATAAGGATTATGAGCAATATGAAAAAATCATAAATGAAATTGTTTCTTCTGGATTTAAAAAAGATGTTGCAATAAAGGCTGTGGAGTCGGTTATCAATTCTTTGACAAAGAAAGAAGGTGAAAGTAATAAGGGAGATACTGATGATGAAAAATTCATGTATAGTGTTAATGATTTAGTGGATGCAATTATGTCAGATAACAAGGAAGCATATGATCATATAATGAATAATCTGATTAGTGCAGGCAAAGAAGCAGATAAACTTGAATCTTCTGTTAAGACAAAATTAAAAGCAAGATTTAAGGATGGAAACTTAAAGCAGAATCAGGCAGAACAGTATCTTAAAGATTTTCTTGGTTATGATAATCTTAAAGTTTACCAAACGATTAATAATTGGAATAACAAAAATGATTATTCAGATTTGACTGAAGCTTTGCGAAATGGTGATACCAATTTGGCACAAAAGTATATGGAATTGCTTTATAGTAGAGGTAATGGAAAGAGTACAGAGGCAATAAGGAATGGTATAACGTCAGCATTGAAGGGAGAATACATATATAAGTATTATACTGGAGGCGAATATACTAAAATGGCTTATAACATTCTTGATGCAGTTGAGTATCTTGGGTTTGATAGAGAGCAGTATGCTGAAAATATTGAAAAATGGCCAACAGGTGCAGATTGCTACAATAGTATGAATTATTATATTGCAGCGTGTGATACGAAAAACGCACAAAATGAAATATATGATTTATATTACACTCAAAACAAGAAAAAGAGTACTATCTTAAACGCTATTGAAAGCACATACAAACCAATGTATGTATACATGAAGAATAATGATATGAGTACAAAAGAAATCAAGAAAACACTTATAGATTGTGCTGTGTTTTTAGGTGAAAATAAAGAACAGTACAGTAGTAAGATTGATGATTGGGAATAATTTTTATGAAAGTGCCTGTTAGAAATAGCAGGTACTTTTATTATATTCTGATTAAGGAAGGAGAAATAATATGTCATTATACCAAACATTATCACTTCTAGGTATACCTTCACTTATAACTTCGTTTGGAGTTTTTATAGTAACAATACTTAAAAGTAAACGAATGAAATATAAGATAATTGAAGATGGATTGATATGTATATTACACAATATGGTGTACAACCAGGGCAAAGAATATATTAGAGTCGGAGATATTACAGTAGAAGATATGAAGGATTATGAGTATTTGTACAACACATATCATTCGTTGGGAGGAAATGGTACCGGAACAGAAATTTTTGAAAGAGTTAAGGATTTGCCAATAAGGCAGGAAAGGAGAAAAGATGAGTAACAAAACAAAGAAATGGATTAAGGCAGCGGCAGTAAGGTCAGTAAAAACAATGGCGCAGACATTTATTGCAAGTGTTGGATCCGCAGCAGTGTTATCAGCTGTAAATTGGAAGGTAGTAGTATCAGCTACAGTTTTAGCCGGAATATTAAGTGTGGCAACAAGCGTAGCAGGATTGCCAGAAGTGGAGGAAAATTAAATGAAAGTATTTATTAGTCAGCCAATGAAAGATAAGACAGATGAACAGATTAAGGAAGAAAGAGCAAAGGCGATTAAATCAATCAAAGAAAAATACAATAAAGATGTAGAAATCATTGACAGCTTCTTTGAAAATGCCCCGCATGATGCAAAGCCTTTATGGTTTTTAGGAAAGAGCCTGGAGCTGTTAGCAGATGCAGATGCTGCATATTTCTGTAAAGATTGGGAGAAATACAGAGGATGCAGAATTGAAAACACATGTGCAAAAGAATATGGAATTGATGTAATAGAAAGTGAGGTAGAATAAATGGCAAAGAAAAAAATAACGACTAAAAGGTTTAGAGCATCCGACAAAAAAATCTACACAATTTACAGGTATTTTGCATCTGACAACACATTTTTCTGTGCAAAAAGAAAAATGAAAAGAGCAAAAGTCAGATACATTCCTATTCACAACACAGGAAACAAGGGTAGAGACACAGCTTATGCAAATGCAAATTATTTCTATAACAATAAAAAAGTATACGCAGGAGCACATTTCATCATTGATTTAGATGGAATAATCTATCAGAGTGGAAGATTAAGTGATGCGTGCTACTCAGTTGGTGGAAATAAATATGAAAACTGCTACAAAACAGGTGGTGGTACATATTTTGGAAAATGCAATAACTATAATCAGGTATCTATTGAGTTAGCCGGTATTGTGGACAATAAACCAACTGCAAAGCAGATAGCAGCAACTAGAGCAGTGATTGAATACATTCAGAAGTATTGCAGAAAGGCAAAGACAATAATTAGGCATTTTGATGTGACAGGAAAAGATTGTCCCCACAGATTTTCAGGAATAGCAAACGCAAAGGCTTGGCTGGAGTTTAAGAAGAAGATTGGATAAAAATAGAATATTAATAAATGATAAAGTCAAACCACCAATTCTTCAGTTGCGATATCGTTCAACAATCCGGCAACACGGGAATTTTTCATGGCATATTTTTGAGACATATAACGCATGGCAGCACTAGCTTCGCCATCGGGTCCACCATACTGGCTTATAATCACCTGTGCCATTTTAGGATTCCTACATTTAATATTTACCGGGTACTGGAGTCTTTTTTCATAAACATACATTAGCAATTACCTCCTTCCCAAGGCATAGGACCTTTATTCCACTCCCAATAATCGCAATTATCGGTTTCATAAAATCTTAGCGGCCCAAATCTCTTAGTATACTCATCCCATGCCTCCTGGCGCACCTTCTCCATCTTCTGATGGAACGTAATAGCTTCAGTGCAATTGGGATGAGTGTCTAAAAACAATCGGGTATCATCCATGGCAAAACTTGCCTGAGTAATAATTTTCATTAAATCTTCTTTGCACATGTTTTTCATTTTTTACCACACCTCCCAATATAAGGTTTATCCATATCTTCAAAAATGGTGCCTTTTTCCAGTCCTTCTTCTATACAGTAAATATTTCTCCAAATCTGCCACGGAACATATGACATAGCAGGAACCATGGAATCTACAGGTTCATTGCCGCGGTCGCAACCTTCATTCCCTTTACATCCACATTCATGTGTGGAATTATCAGAATCACGGTGGGACGGAGGCATCTGCCTGTTACCGGCATTGAAGCTACGATTCATACCACAACCAGTGCCATTATGCATTGTATTCATGTTGCAGTTCATATTGCGGGTATTTCCACACCTTGAGTTTAAACAGCCACGACTGTTTATAGGGGAATTTCCCATATTGTTATTAATATTACAAGCCATTTAACATACCTTTCCTTTATGATTTACATTATTAATGTATGCTAAAAAAAACGTATGGTTCTGAATATATTTGCTATAAAAAATGCACCAATTAAAAAAAAGACACCTTTATGGCAGTGACATTTTTTTATAAACTTAACATAAGTGGTAAAATATTTTAAAGGAGGAAATATGGGAAAAATAGCAGAAAGGATATTTATGATAACATTAATAGGCACATTGTTAGGTTTTGGTGTTAAAAATATTAATGCAGCTACAAAATCCACACAGTACAAAATGGTTTGGAGCGACGAATTTAACGGCACAAAACTTAATTTAAAAAATTGGACTTATGATATAGGAAATGGTGGCGCAAATTTCGGCTGGGGAAACAATGAACTGGAGTATTATACAGACAGGGAAGATAATGTAAAGGTGGAAAACGGTTCCCTTGTTATAACAGCCAGAGCGGATAATTATAAAGGTCCGGGAATGAAAAAGGCTACAAAGTATACATCAGGAAGAATTAAAACATCAAATTTGCAGTCCTTTAAATATGGAAAAATTGAGGCACGTATGAAAGTGCCGGCAGTTACAGGAATGTGGCCGGCATTTTGGATGTTGGGATACAATGACAAAGGCTGGCCGTACTGCGGAGAAATAGATATTCTTGAAACATGGAACAGCTATCAGTTTGCTCAGGGCACAATTCACTGGGAAAATGAAAAAGACAGACCGGGAAGAGATACTTATGAGGCTTCCAGCACTAAAAAATTCAAGGATAAAACAGCATGGCATACATATGGTCTTATCTGGACTCCGAAACAAATGCAATGGACGGTAGACGGAAAGGTTTACAAAACATTTAGCTTAAAAGAAAGCCATAAATCAGAATTAAAAAAGCCGTTTTACATTATTCTTAATTTGGCAGTGGGAGGCAATTTGCCATATTTCCCACCGGAAGACGATTTTGTATCTGAAAAAATGATGGTTGATTATGTGAGAGTTTATCAGAGAGAATGTGATAACGGTTCATATGACGGTGTATGGGAAAAATCTGAAAAAAGCAGCATACCGGTTTATTCAGTGAAGTTTAGTAACATTACCAAGGTGGTAAATCAGCAAAAGGTATTAGCAGGGGAAACAATAATTCTGCCAAATGTTAAACGTAAGGGATACAAATTTTTAGGTTGGTATAATGGAGATAAAAAATTAACTGAATCAACAATGATAAAGTCAGATGTAACTGCCAAAGCTAAATGGCAGAAAATCTCAGTTAAGCAGACAAAAATCACTTCAATTAAGCAGATTTACAGAAAAATGGCGACAGTTAAGTACAAAGTAAAGGGTAAGGTTGACGGCTATCAGATAAAAGTAGGCAAAAAAACAAAATATTCAGAATCTAAAATCGTAACTTTTGGAAAATTTGTTTCCGGGAAAACTTACAAGGTAAAAGTACGTGCCTATTCCATTGATTCAAGGGGTAAGAAAATTTTCGGAAAATGGAGTAAAACCGCAAAAATTACCATAAAATAGTATTGGCATTTTAAGTAAAATGGAGTATACTAATTACGGTTGTTTAGAATATAACAATTAATGAATTTTATGGAGGTACATTATGTTAGTATCAGCTAAGGAAATGTTGGAAAAGGCAAAAGCAGGACATTATGCTGTTGGACAGTTCAACATCAACAATCTTGAATGGACAAAGTCAATCCTTTTAACAGCACAGGAATTAAAGAGCCCGGTTATTTTAGGAGTATCAGAAGGTGCCGGAAAGTATATGACAGGATTTAAAACAGTAGCAGCTATGGTAAAGGCTATGGATGAAGAATTGGGAATCACTGTTCCTGTAGCACTTCACTTAGATCATGGAACATATGAAGGATGCTATAAGTGTATTAAAGCAGGATTCACATCAATTATGTTTGATGGTTCACATTATCCTATCGAAGAAAACATTGCAAAGACTAAGGAATTAGTTTCAGTAGCACATAACATGGGCATGTCAATTGAAGCAGAAGTTGGTTCAATTGGTGGTGAGGAAGATGGCGTTATCGGAAGAGGCGAGTGCGCAGATCCTGACGAATGTAAGGCAGTAGCAGATCTTGGTGTAGATATGCTTGCAGCAGGTATCGGTAACATCCATGGAAAATATCCTGCAAACTGGGAAGGACTTAGCTTTGAAACATTAGATGCTATTCAGCAGAAGACAGGAGTTATGCCATTAGTTCTTCACGGTGGTACAGGTATTCCTGAAGATATGATTAAGAAGGCTATTGACCTTGGCGTATCAAAGATTAACGTTAATACAGAATGTCAGTTATCATTTGCTGACGCAACAAGAAAATACATTGAAGCCGGAAAGGACTTAGAAGGAAAGGGATTTGACCCTAGAAAACTTCTTGCTCCTGGTGCTGAAGCTATTAAGGCTACAGTAAAAGAAAAGATGGAACTTTTCGGTTCAGTTGGAAAAGCTGAATAATTAAATAATATTTATATAATGCTCTTAATGGGGTGTTGCAACAAGAGAAGGCTGTTACTTTAGGTAGTAGCCTTCTTTTTGTTGATTTTTAAGGGAAATAATTTTATAATTATGTTTAGAAAAAAAGTGTGGTAGGTAATAAAGTGGACAAGGCAAAGGATAGCAAACAGGAACAATTAAATAACGAAATCACCGGGAAAAAACATAAAAAAATCCCTAATGCAATATATAATGTAGTGCGAGTGTTTGCCATATTATTTGCAGGAGGGATACTTATTTATGCCTCATATAACCTCACGGAATCCTACTTGAATTACAAAGAGGACGAGAAAAAATATGCCCAGATAAATCAGATGTTTATTAAGGACAACGAAGAGAAAACCACTGAAAAAAGTCAGGATAATAAGTCCATAAGATACACAAAATCTGTTTCCACATGGAAATGGGATTATAAAGAAATGCTTCAATATAATGACGAGGCTAAGGGCTATATAAAGCTTAACGGAACCAGAATACAGTATCCTATAGTGGAGCATAGTGACAATGATTTTTATTTAAAGAGAGGCTCTGACAAGGTCTACAATGGAGCAGGAGCCATCTTTTTGGACTACAGAACTGCCGGACTGGATGGAAAAATGTGCATTTTATATGGTCACAATATGTTAGACGGCTCTATGTTTAAGGAACTGATGAACTTTAGGGATGATGATTTTTGCAGGAAACATCCTACGTTTGATATATATGTAGGGTATAGGCATTATATATATTATGTATTTTCCGTGTTTTCAGATAAGGATGATAATGAAAATATATATAAATATGGATTTGCCAATGACGGGGAGTTTCAGAACTGGATAAATACTGTATCTTCCAGAAGCAGATACAATTTTGGAGTTAGAAAACCTGACACTTCCGACAAAATTATAATGTGTTCAACATGCGTGGACGACTATGGAAACAGACAGATTGTTTGTCTCTACAGAGGTGAGGAAGTAGTGGATTAAAATGCCAAAAAAATACAAAAAATTACAAAAATAAGCCTTAAACTTAATTTTATTAAGAAAAAGGTTTAAAAAATTAGATAAATACCTGGTAGCTATTGATTTTTATAAAGAAATGATGTAGATTATAGGGCGAATGAGGTAGTACCTCACCGCTAAATGAGATTAAGGACAAGGGCGTTCTTCAAAACAGTATATTTGGAGAAGTGTCCTTTTTTTTATGGTAGCTCCATAAGAAATTGGCGGAAAAATATGTTAGTAGAAGAAAGGAACAGAAACTATGGGAGTAAATATTGAGAAAGTTTTTGGTGAAGATGTTTTTGATGATGCAGTCATGAAAGTCCGTTTACCAAAAAGCGATTATGAGAAGGTTAAGAGCCTTATGTACCAGGGTGGAGAAATTACAGAGGAGTTAGCTGATGTGGTTGCACAGGCTATGAAAGAATGGGCATTGGAAAAGGGTGCTACACATTTTACACATGTATTCCAGCCATATGTTATTTCAGTAGGAGCTGAAAAACATGATTCATTTTCTTCAACTGTAACAGACGGAAAGATTGAGAATACATTTACAGGAAAAGATTTACTTATGGGTGAACCTGATGCATCTTCATTCCCATCAGGTGGACTTAGAGCTACATGTAGTGCAAGAGGATATACAGCATGGGATATCACATCCCCTGTTTACATTAAGGAAGGAACTCTTTGCATACCTACAGCATTCTGCTCATACACAGGTGAGTCATTGGATACAAAGACTCCATTACTTAAAGCAATGCATGCAGTAAGTAAGCAGGGTGTAAGACTTATGAGATTATTTGGTGATGAAAAGACTCAGAGAATTTTCTCATACGTTGGACCGGAACAGGAATATTTCCTTGTGGATGAAGATAAATATATGAAGAGACCTGACCTTATTTACACAGGACGTACACTTTTCGGTGCTATGCCTCCTAAGGGACAGGAAATGGATGACCAGTATTTTGGCTCAATTGCTCCAAATGTAAAGGCATTTATGGAAGATTTAAATGTTAAGCTTTGGAAATTAGGAATTACAGCAAAAACACAGCATCGTGAGGTTGCGCCGGGACAGCACGAAATTGCCCCAATTTTTTCAGTTTCAAATGTTGCCCTTGATAACAACCTTTTAGTAATGGATATTTTAAAGAAAACAGCAAGAAAGCATGGATTTGTATGCTTATTACATGAGAAGCCTTTTGATGGAATTAACGGTTCAGGTAAGCATAACAACTGGTCACTTACAACTGATGACGGAATCAATTTGTTTAAGCCGGGAAAGGAACCTGAAAACAACAAGTTATTCCAGTTAGTGTTAGCTTGTACAATGGCAGCTGTTGACAGACATGCAGTTCTTTTAAGACTTGCTGCATCTAATACAGGTAACGACCACAGATTAGGAGCAAACGAGGCACCTCCTGCTATTATTTCAATGTATCTTGGAGATCAGGTTGGTGATATTGTTGACCAGATAATTAAGAATGGTAAGGCTACATCAAGTCTTTCATCAGGAACACTTGATTTTGGTATCAAGAAGCTTCCTGTACTTGAAAAAGACCCTACAGATAGAAACAGAACATCACCATTTGCATTTACAGGCAACAGATTTGAGTTCAGAATGGTTGCTTCATCTAACTCAATTGGTGATACAAATACAGTACTTAATACAATGATGGCTGAAGCTTTCAGCAATGCATGTGATGCATTAGAGGGAGCAGAAGACTTTGACAAGGCAGTAGAAGAATATACAGCTAAGTTAATGAGAGAACATGAAAGAATCGTATTTAACGGTAACGGATATTCAGAGGAGTGGCCTGTTGAAGCAGAAAAGAGAGGACTTCCAAACTGCAAGTCAATTGTTGATGCAATTCCTGCATTAGTTGATGACACTACAGTTGAAATGTATGAGAAGTTTAACGTCCTTTCAAAGGCTGAACTTGAAGCAAGAGAGGATATTTTATTTGAACAGTATGCAGGTGTTAGAAACATTGAAGCATTAACAATGATTGAAATGGCTAACAAGATGATTATTCCTGCAGCAGTTAAGTATACTAAGAAGCTTGCAGATACTGTAATTGCAGTAAAAGAAGCAGGAGCAGATGCTTCAGTACAGGCAGATATGTTATCAGAAGTTTCAGGAAAATTAGCTGAAATGAAAACAGCTGTTAAGGCATTAGAGGAAGTTACTGCTAAGGCAGCAGATGCTGAATGTATAAAGTGCAAAGCGGAAGAATATAAGGATGATGTTATGGCAGCTATGGCAGAGCTTAGAAAGCCGGCTGACGAACTTGAACTTATAATGCCTAAGGAATTATGGCCAATGCCAACATATGGAGATCTTGTTTTTGAATTGTAAAGAACATAGATAATTAATTGATTATTAATGAAAGGATTGCCACTGTATGGTGGCAGTCCTTTTTAAATGACTACACAATACAAAAAGGATGCATGTCTGCATCCTTTCCGCAAATATATTCTAATAATAAAAAAGGGAGGGAATCGGATTTATCCGATTCTAAAAAAATTATGAAAAAACATAAACAAAAAAGTAATAACTTTTGTTTATGTTATTATGATAAAAGAAAATCGTGAAAAAAGAGTGTTTTCCTTGTAAATAATTTATGAACGTGATGTAAAATTTAGTTTCTCATAAATCCAGTGCTTATGGGGATTTTTATTTTTTAAAATTATGAAAAAACGTAAAAAATAACGCTCGTAGAATATAAATTAATGGTCGATTTTAGATATTTCTAGTAGCATTTTTTAGAGCTATCTGTGTATATACACCTTTGGTAATATCATCTATTTTGTGCCCCATAATTTTTTTAGGGGTAATATCATCTGCCTTTGCATTGTGCATTAATGTTGCAAATGTGTATCTTGTGTCGTGTGGTAGGTGTTCAGTTCCCAACAAAGCTAACGTATGGCATACGTTTTTCATCTCCTATAAAGTTTATTTGATTCGGATAAGGCAGTTTGTAGAAAATATTCTATAGACTATCTTTTCTAAAAGAAAGGTTAAAACCCCAATGAAAGCTAATAAAAATATGAAAATAGAATACATGCGAATTGATGATATATTACCATATCAGAAGAATGCAGGTATTACGGTAATACCTACATTACAATGGGCAGAAAAAGATGAAAATGCAACCAAAATATGGTATGATGGAATGGATGAAGCAATTAGGAGGATAAAACCATCAAGGGTATTGGTATACGGTGGAAACATTGGCTATAAATACCCGGATGGAATAGAGGTAAAGTATTACGACAATAAAGCATTTAAGAATTAATAGAAAGGAGACGGAAACAATGCTAAAGGAAACATTTTTGCATAAGATGAAAGGGAGGATAATAGATATTGGGGATTATACATTATATTCTAACCCTTGCAGAATAGTCAACATAGATACAGGTGATACAGTTAAGTTTAAAAATATGGAAGATGCATATGAGCATGGCATGGTAGGTAACATGTCATTAAAGGAATTTGTTGAAAAAGCGGATAATTCCATATTTATAGCTACAAATGACGATTGGGGAATAAGATTTGAAAATATGCACTAATATTATGAAAATAGTAAGAGACACCTCTGGATGGGGTGTCTTTTTTGTACAAAAAAATAAGGAGAAAATATGCTGGTAAACAATTGTGGTGGTAGAGGTGCATCATTCAGAGCAAAAGGAGAAAAAAGGGTTGCCCCTGTGACATTAAACAGTCAAAGGGGCAACCTTATAAATACTAACAACCGAATTTAAAAATTTTGCAAAATGCGTTAAATAACTCGGAACAGCTATTGAAATTAAAACACATAGTTTTGTCCTCCTTATTCTCTCGAATATTTGTATCAGCTGAACATGAAACAAGTGTAACAATTTTGTAACATTTAATCAATAGGAGCATTTTGGAAAAAATGATATAAAAAGGCAAACCCTATAAAAGTCATTGAAAAAAGTGGAATAACGTTGTATAGTATACAAAAAAATAAGGCATATCCGTACTTTTTAGGTAATGCCTGATAAAATGGTTAAAGGAGAAATAAAATGGCAGAAAAGAATCCAATAGTAACAATTGAAATGAATAATGGAGATATTATGAAAGCGGAGCTTTATCCGGAAATTGCACCTAATACAGTAAACAACTTTATAAGTCTTGTAAACAAGGGATTTTATGATGGAGTAATTTTCCACAGAGTAATAAGAGGATTTATGATTCAGGGTGGAGATCCTCAGGGAACAGGTGTTGGCGGACCGGGATACTCAATTAAAGGTGAGTTTTCAGGAAACGGTTTCGCCAATGATTTAAAGCATACGCCAGGTGTACTTTCAATGGCAAGAACAATGATGCCGGATTCAGCAGGCTCACAGTTCTTCATTATGCATGAAACATCACCACATCTTGACGGACAGTATGCGGCATTTGGAAAAATTTGCGAAGGTTTGGATATAGTGAATAAAATAGCTGAGTGTGCCACAGACTATATGGATAAACCGTTAGAACCACAGGTTATGAAGAAGGTTACGGTTGAAACATTTGGAGTGGATTATCCGGAACCGGAAAAATGCTAATTTTACGGAGAATATTATAAAGTGCATATTTGTAACTTTTGGGAGAATTTATACTATTTACAAAATTACAAATTCGTTGTATAAAATACTGTAGTGGTTAATTCACTGTAGAAAGCTAGGAAATAGGAGGAATAAGATAACTAAAGATATGATTATCGGTGATATCATTAAAATAAATATGGGATGTGTTCCTATTTTATTAAATGAAGGAATGCATTGTATAGGATGTCCTGCTTCACAGGGAGAATCTCTTGAAGAAGCATGTATGGTTCATGGAATCGATGCTGATGCATTAGCAAAGAAGTTAAACGACTTTGTTGAAAGCGTTGAAGCAAAAGAAGCATAGAAGAATCCTGAAATATAGAAAAAGCTGCCAAATTCATGGCAGCTTTTTCTCATATAAGATTATGTCTTATAAAGCAACGTCACCGATGATTCCATCGATTACATAATATGCTTTCATGTCTTCAGGTTTAATATAAATAGAAACTGATGACATTGTCTTCTTACCGTTCTTTGCTGTGTAGTCAGCCTTTACAGCAGCTTCAATTGCAACTGTGTCAAATTCCATTCCCTGGAACTGTACATAAACGTTATTTTCTTTCTTTGTAGCTTTTTTTGCTGTAGTTTTCTTAGCAGCAGGTTTTGTTTCAGCCTTCTTTTTAGCAATTTCAGCTTCAGCTTTCTTTTCAGTAGCTTTAACTTCAACTTTTTTCTCAACAGGTTTAACTTCAACCTTCTTTTCAGCAACCTTAGCAGCAGGTTTAGCTTCAACCTTCTTTTCAGCAACCTTAGCAGCAGGTTTAACTTCAACCTTTTTTTCTGTAGCTTTAGCAACCGGTTCAACCTTTTTCACAGTTGATGTTGCTGTTACTTTCTTACTTGCCATAATTTTAATCCTCCTTAAAAATAAGTAGGTCGATTCAAGTCTATAAAATTAAGTTCGTAATATCAACCCAATAGTGTTATATGTATCTCTTTCACAGATTTTATAATACAACTACATTTTAAATTATGCAATGAGTTGAAAAAAGTTTATGAAAAACAGACAAAATCCACAGTAGTTAGCCAAAAATAATAATAAAAACTACTTGCTAAAAAATAAAATAAAAATAATATTAGTAAAAAATCACAATTAGGGGTTGAAAAATAACTAAAAATATAGCAAAATTACATTATGCGTGTGGTCGAAAAATTTGACTTTAAGTCGAAATTTTGCTAAAATTCACAAGCAATAGTAGGTATATAGGTTAATAACAGACAAATATTTGTAATTGGAATGATAAATAATGAATAGATTTGAAAAGAGAAAAATAAAAACAGGTCTTTACAGACATGTAAATGCATTGACATATGTATGTATTTTTACAGTAGCTTCTATAATTACCATAGCAGCAGCTGTTAACAGAACGGATGATATTATCCATATAGATGAAAGTCAGGCTATGGTAAATGAATCAGTGGCTTTTAATAATAAAGACGCACAAAAGGTGGCAGCGGGAAAATCAACTACTGAAACAGTGACAGAAGATAATGCACAGACTCAGGAGGAAACTACGGAAGCACAAACTGAGGCAGCAACTACAGAAGTGGCTACGGAGTCGGTGCCAGCTACACAGGTTAAGGTTATTGCTGATACTCTTAACGTACGTGATCAGGCCAATGAAGACGCAGAGGTTTTGGGAATGGTAGATCAGGACGAAGTCTTTGAGGTAATATCACAGCAGGGAGATTGGGTGGAAATTAACTATAATGGAAATAATGGATTTGTAAAATCTGAATATGTTGAAAATGTAAATAATGTACAGTAATTAATAAAAGAAATCCACGCATATATGGGTTTCTTTTTTGTCTAAATAATAGAGGCTATGCAGAAGCCAATGGCGGTTATAAAAACGTACACCTGTAAAAATTCCTGACATTTCGGGAATTACTAGTTAAAATGTAAAGTATATGTTATAATGTTCTTTACTATCTCAGAGGGAAACGGATGAAGGAAAGTCCCTTCAAAAATGTTTCCTGTGAAATGCCTTTGACTACAGGAGATACACATTATATAAGGAGGTTAGAGCTATGAATTATATAGGATGGCTTATTTTATTTGTAGTATTTGCAGTGCTTGAGCTTATATCATTAGGTCTTACATGCATATGGTTCGCAGTGGGAGCATTGGCAGGTTGTATTACGGCGCTTATTACGGATAATTGGATTATTCAGTCAATAGTGTTTATAATAGTAACGGTAGTGGTTTTGATTTTCTTAAGACCTATAGCTGTTAAGTATATAAATAATAAGGCTGAAAAAACTAATGTAGATTCACTTATTGGGAAGAAAGCCAAGGTCCTTGAGGATATTGATAACTTAAATGCAAAGGGACAGGTATCCATTGACGGTATGGAATGGACTGCAAGAAGTGAAGACGGAAGTGAAATCAAAAAGGATGCTTTAGTGGAGGTTGTTGCCATAGAAGGGGTAAAGGCTATTGTAAAGCAGGTATAATGTTGGTTGGCAGTTGGAGAGAACCACTGTTTTATCATAAATAATAATTTTTAGGAGGATTAAGTATGATTCCATTTTTAATCGTAATAGTATTGGCAATTTTATTAGTGTCTACATGTGTAAAAATCGTGCCGCAGGCACATGCATGTGTTATTGAAAGATTAGGTGTTTATAAGCAGACATGGTCTGTGGGTATTCACTTTAAAGTGCCATTTCTTGATAGAATTTCAAGAAGAGTTAATTTAAAAGAGCAGGTAGCTGATTTTGAACCTCAGCCTGTTATCACAAGAGATAATGTAACAATGCAGATTGATACAATTATTTTCTACCAGATTACAGACCCTAAGCTTTATGCATACGGTGTTGAAAATCCTATTGTTGCCATTAAAAACCTTACAGCAACAACTCTTAGAAATATTGTTGGTGATTTAGAGCTTGATGAAACACTTACTTCAAGAGAAACAATAAATGCAAGAATGAGAACAGAGCTTGATGTTGCAACTGACCCATGGGGAATTAAGGTTAACAGAGTTGAACTTAAGAATATTATTCCACCAAGAGATATTCAGGAAGCAATGGAAAAGCAGATGAGAGCTGAACGTGAAAAACGTGAACAGATTCTTAGAGCAGAAGGTGAAAAGAAATCAGCAGTTCTTATTGCAGAAGGTAAGAAAGAAGCAGCCATTCTTAATGCAGAAGCTGATAAGCAGTCAGCTATCTTAAAGGCTGAAGCTGATAAGCAGAAGAAAATTCTTGAGGCAGACGGTGAGGCTGAAGCTATTCTTAAGGTTCAGCAGGCAACAGCTGATGGTATCAGAGCTATTAAAGAAGCAGGTGCTGATGATAAGGTTATAACACTTAAGAGCCTTGAAGCATTTGCCGCAGCAGCTGACGGTCAGGCAACAAAGATTATTATTCCATCTGAAATTCAGGGAATTGCCGGTTCAGTGAAAGCGTTAGCAGAAGTTATTAAAGATTAAAGGTACTTGGAAATGTTTAATGAAAAGATGGTCTTGTGTGGCGCTAGTGCATATGAGAAGAAATATTATTTAAATGAACAGTTTTCTAATCTCCCGGAACAGATTAAGCAGGAATTACAAATAATGTGTGTGTTGTTCACGGAAGACGTAGGAGGAATTTTTTTACTGGAGTTTCAGGAGGACGGAAGTCTCAGACTGATTACGGAAGCAGACGAGGGAGACATATTATATGATGATATCGGAAGCGGACTGAAAATCAGACAGATACAGCTGGAAAAGGCTGAATTGCTGGAATCTTTGGAAATGTATTATAAAGTATTTGTTTTAGGAGAAGATGCGTAATGCTGTTGACAGTTGATGTAGGAAATACAAATATTAAACTGGGATTGTTTGAGGGAAAAGACATACATTCTACTTTCAGAATTACCACTCAGGCGGTTAGAACATCAGATGAATTTGGTTCATTGATTGCTGAAATGATAGTTAGAAAGGGAATTAATATTAAAAGCATAAAAGATGTTATTATTTCATCTGTTGTGCCTAAGGTTATGTATTCCCTTAACAGTGGAATTATTAAATATTTTGGAATTGAGCCTATAATCGTAGGTATCGGTACTAAAACAGGTATAAAAATTAATAGAACCGACCCTAGGGAGGTAGGCTCTGACAGAATAGTTGACGCAGTGGCAGCTTATGAACTTTACGGCGGACCATGTATCGTGGTGGATTTCGGAACAGCTACTACATATGATTTGATTTTAGGGGACGGAACTTTTGAAGCGGGGGTTACATCTCCGGGAATAAAGATTTGTGCCAAGGCACTTTGGGATTGTACTGCAAAACTTCCTGAGGTGGAAATCAAAAAGCCGTCATCTATTTTAGGAAAGGATACCATTTCAAGCATGCAGGCAGGTATTGTATACGGATACATCGGACAGACGGAGTATATTATTGATAAGATAAAGGAAGAAAGCGGTCTTGACAATCTTAAGGTAATTGCTACAGGGGGAATGGGACGTATAATTTATAAAAATACGGACAGAATTGATGTATATGATAACGAACTGACACTTCAGGGAATGCGAATAATTTACGAAAAGAACAGAAAATAATATGAAAATAGGTAATGTTGAAATTGAAAATAGTTTGGCATTAGGACCAATGGCAGGTGTAACAGACCTGCCATTTCGTCTGCTTTGCAAGGAACAGGGATGCGGCATATTGTATTCGGAAATGGTAAGTGCCAAGGCTATATTATACAAAAATAAAAATACAGATGTACTTCTTAACATTGACAAAAGAGAACATCCTGTGGGGATCCAGCTGTTTGGCTCCGACCCGGATATAATGGCTGAAATAGGTAGTCGTGTGGCGGAAGGAAACTGTGATTTTATTGATATAAATATGGGATGCCCGGTGCCTAAAATTGTAAATAACCATGAGGGTTCATACCTTTTGACACAGCCTAAATTAGTTGAGAAAATCCTTACAAAAATGGTTAAAGCCATTAACAAACCGGTAACTGTTAAAACAAGGAAAGGTTTTAAGGATGGGGAATCTCAGGCGGTAGAAATTGCAAAGATTGCTGAAAGCTGTGGAGTGGCAGCTGTAGCTGTTCACGGGAGAACAAGGGAGCAGTATTACGGCGGAAAGGCTGACTGGGATATTATTAAGGCAGTGAAAGAGGCGGTGAAAATCCCGGTTATAGGAAATGGTGATATTTTTTCACCACAGGATGCTAAGGCAATGAAGGAATATACCGGATGTGACGGACTTATGGTAGGAAGAGCTGCCAGAGGAAATCCGTGGATTTTTAAGGAAATTAATGAATACCTTAAAACAGGAATAGTGCCTGAGAAGCCTTCGGCAGAAGAGGTTAAAAACATGATTTTAAAACATGCATCTATGCTTATTGAGTACAAAGGCGAATATACCGCAGTGCGGGAAATGAGGAAACATATTGCCTGGTACACACAGGGTCTGCCACATTCAGCAGAGCTTAGACGCAGATGTAATGAAATAGTAAGCTGGGAGTCTCTAAAAGAGGTTATAGAATCCAGGTTATAACAAGGGGAAAATTTGGCAAAATCCCCAGTAAAATAGGGCGTTAAGGTTGACAATAAACAGTCACCTTGCTATTATAAAGTGTAAAAGTTTTGAACCAGTAGCCGATTGGAGGAATAGAAAATGGCAGAAGCAAAGAAAAATATTCTTACTTATGAAGGATTACAGAAATTAGAGGCAGAATTAGAAGATTTAAAAGTAAATAAACGTAAAGAAGTTGCAGCAAAGATTAAGGAAGCAAGAGAGCAGGGAGACTTATCAGAAAATGCTGAATATGATGCTGCAAAGGATGAGCAGAGAGATATTGAAGCAAGAATTGAAGAAATAGAGCAGATTCTTAAAAACGTTGAAGTTGTTGGTGCAGATGACATTGATGATAAGAAGATTAACGTTGGTTGTCATATTAAGATTTATGATTTTGAATATGATGAGGAATTGGAATTCAGCATTGTTGGTTCAACACAGACTAACAGCTTAAAGGGACTTATTTCAAATGAATCACCTCTTGGAAGAGCACTTATTGGAAAAGAAGTTGGTGAGGAAGTTGAAGTTGAAATGGGTGATACTGTTTCAAAATATAAAGTTCTTGAAATTAAGACAGAGAGATAAAAATTTGTATATTAGGAGTTAAAAATGGCAGAGCAGAATAAGAATAATAACCAGCAGGTGGATGTAAATCAGCTTTTAAAGGTACGTCGCGAGAAACTTGCTGATTTGCAGGCACAGGGAAAGGATCCTTTCCAGATTACAAAGTATGATGTTACAAATCATACAACAGAAATTAAGGATAATTTTGAACAGTTTGAATGTCAGCATGACGAGGAAGGAAAGCTCATTAAAGATGATGCTAAACTTGTTTGTATTGCAGGACGTATTATGCTTAAACGTGTTATGGGTAAGGCATCATTCTGTAATGTCCAGGATAAAACAGGAAATATTCAGGTTTATGTAGCCAGAAATGAATTAGGAGATGAACCTTTTGACGAATATAAAGCCTTTAAGAAGATGGATATCGGTGACATCGTTGGCGTAAAGGGATACGCATTTACTACTAAGACAGGTGAAAAGAGTATCCACGCAACAGAAGTTATACTTTTATCAAAGAGTCTTCAGATTCTTCCGGAAAAGCATCATGGTCTTACAAACACAGACTTAAGATATCGTCAGAGATATCTTGACCTTATTATGAATCCGGAAGTAAAGGATACATTTATTAAGAGATCAAAGATTATAAGTGAAATCAGAAAGTTCTTAGACGGACAGGGATTTATGGAAGTTGAAACACCTATGCTTGTTCACAATGCAGGTGGTGCGGCTGCCCGTCCTTTTGAGACACATTTTAATGCTTTAGATGAAGATGTTAAGCTTCGTATTTCATTGGAGCTGTACCTTAAAAGACTTATTGTTGGTG
>ERZ857801.500-NODE-500-length-52992-cov-7.853600_pt1 | contig 52992 bp, 59 predicted proteins | sample MGYA00519762_ERZ857801 | MGnify/ENA primary metagenome ERZ857801 (study PRJEB31778, sample SAMEA3449368) | human gut metagenome | biome: human gut; feature: human-associated habitat; material: faeces | place: United Kingdom | collected 2010/2012 ...
AGGGAGCATGCCGTGTAGGACTTACCCGGGTGCAAAAGTAGATATTATTTTTTACAAAGCAAGCGTTTTCTGCCAGTATGGGTGTTATTTATTTGTAAGTGGTTGGAAACCTTTGGCTTTTAGATATGTTAAAAAATATATGCAGGGCGCTTGTGGGGAGGGCTTGTGAGGAAAAACCATTTGTCATTCTGGTAGTGAAAATGCGAAAATGATGTGAAATAGCTATGTTAAAAAATATTACCCTTGCTACTAATTCTGTTTTCCCGCTATTGAAACTCGATTTAGACGGGGTGTTGTGTTATTTTGATAGTAGTATAATTGGCAAAACCAAGAGTACAATTTTTTTATTCCAAAAGTATAAAAATAATTTGGTGCCTAAACATCTTGTATATGGCGTTTAGGCACCGTTTTATTGATAACAGCTTTTACTACAAAGCAGGTTCTTTCGATAGTGGTTCATCCGATATCTTGACATACGTCGACATGGTAAATTCGGAATACATGCCGTTACGGTCGATAAAGTCAACACGTTCTTTGAGATATGTCAGTTCTTCGTCTGTCAGATCTATATCTGTTGTTTCCGTTATGGCAGAAGCATCAGTGAAGCCGATGTTGATCTGGCCACTCCCCAAGTCTTTAATGACAATTCGTTTCTGGTCAATCTCTGAAATGGTAATCTTACGATCGATCGAGACTTTCAGTTCCATGTTTTTCCTCGTGTCAAACTGCGGCAACACGGTGTTGAGTATTAATACTCTGTCTTTTAATGTCAAATTCATATTCTTTATTTTTTATGTGTTATCTTAAAAATTATCGGTATTCAGGTCAATCGCACGTGGTTTGGTACATGCAACAGCTATTCCATTGTCGAAGACAAACCAGGTGTCGCTATTATCTATACGATATGCCCCTTTCAGGCCGCCTCTAACCTTGCCTTTGGGGCTTCGGGTAAAATAGCCGTCAGAAAACACGTAGCCGTCAAACCAACCAGCCCAGACGGAGCCTCCGTCTGGATAAGACTGGGCGGACTTGCTCGATCCATAAATAGCTGCCGATCCGGGTGCGCGCCCGACCGCCTTAACTCCGAATTTTCCTTCTGTGGCAGCATCGAATACAACATCCAAAACTCCTTCATTGCCTGTTGAATATCCCATTTTTAATGCACGGGATATGCCTCCCATGTACCCATACTGATCCCAAACCAATCGGTTGTTGACAATTTCAAACCGCCCGATCTTTCCTCCTGTCGCATTTAACTTTGATATATTTGCTGTTCCGTCTTGGGTAACTCTAAAAGCGGCAGAACCCGGTGAGGCATTCCCTGCCCAAATCCTTATAGAGTCCCCGGTTGTCCCAGCACCGGAGAAGCCTGCAAGTTTTTCATTGTTTATATTGGCTATATAGATATTTCCTTTGCTTTCAACATCTCCGTTGGCTTTCACCTTGAAAGTTGCTCCGGCGGCATTGCTGCCTCCGCTCCAGATGCGTATGTCACCACTCCCGACCACGCCTGCGCTACCTCCGAATGTCAAGAAACCGACGGCAGAAATAACACCTCTATCAATCGAGGCCTGTGTATTTCCGTCAGCAGACGATATTTGCCAATCAGAAGAAACATATCGTCCAGACTGACGTCCTTGTACACAAATACGCATACTGCCGGAACCTCCGTATTCGATCCATTGGTCACCCGCATCATAAGGGGGATAAGGCGTAGACAAAAAGACCCGACGCTTACCGTCCGCTTTCACGTCGGCGGCCTTTGCTGCTGCTTTAGCGGCTTCGACAGCTGCCGGGTCTACGATTTCCCGCCAAATATTATTAGACGGACCAATGTAAGTTTGCAACAATCCGGTCGATGTGTTGTACCACATGTCACCCACGTGCTCAGGTTCTGTTCCTGCCGGCCAGTTGTTCCAGGGGTTTGATGATTGGTAGTAGGTATCTATCTTTCCGTCAAGTTGGTTCTGGAGATTGTCTTTGATGGAATTGAGCAGGGCTTTCGTCCCGTAGACGGACAAGTCCGGTTTATCTGCAATGTTTTCATATCCTGATGCTGATTTGAACACAAATTTGCCTCCAAATTCGCCTTGAGCAACATTGAAATAGGTCTGTCCGTCTGGACTGACGATCATGCCAACCGTGATACGCCCCGGCAGTATTTCAGTAAAACCGTAAACAGTCACAAAACTACGTTCCGACTCGTATTCGCTGGATAACGCTCCGGTAAGGAAATAATAGTAACCATCTCCGGAATCCATCTTGCAGGGAGTCTTGCTTAGGATGAATGTCCCGGTTGTGCCGGATTTGCTGCATCTCGAATACAGGTACATAGCATCTGTTTCATCCAAAGGAGGCGAGACATAAGCCTGCATGTCCCAGTACTTATATTCGGAAGCGGCATGTGACGAAGACAGCTTGGACACGCCTAACGTCATGTGCTGCAATATGCCCGCCGGAACCGTGAACACCTTAGTCTGTTGGTTATATTTGAAATCCGGAATAATTTCAGACGGGTTTGTTTTACTGTTTACAAAACGGAATTGGAGGCTTTCGTCGCCGACCAGCATCGCCATCGTCTGGATTGTGATCGGGTTGATGGCGGCGCTGAATCCGGAGATGGCATCTTCCAGCATAGACAAGGCTTCGACGGCATCACGCCATCGGCGCTTCGTGAAAGACAAGGCGTTGTTATGCCGTTCTTCATCCTTAACCTCGTTCCCTTCCAGTTTGCCGAGGTTGGAAGAGAGGAAGCCGGCAACGGGGGTGTTTGACAACTCCAGTTCCGGGCTATGGGGGGTGTTGATATAGTCTTTTATGCTGGTGATCCGGATCGGCAAACCTTCCGGTTGGAATTGCGTGTCGCTAAACAGGATATAGCTGCCCGGCTGCAGTTTGCCACCGATCTCCAACCATTTCTTTTTGGCCCAGATTCCATCCAGCTCGCCGGTAAATGTGAAGTTTTCTTCTTCGTTCTCATACATGTATTGAACCGCTTCGCGGAACATATCCCAGGACGCTCCTGTTTGAGTTGTATTGTCACAGACGTAAGCATCGGGCAAAGAGATATTGAAAATCGCGTAGGTGTCTCCGACAGACGGCTTGAACGTTTCGTTCGGCATGATCGTGCCGTCTATTTCCTGCGGTATGATCTTGAAACGGCGTTCCGCATGGGTATAGCCGGTCAGTTCCTTGTCTGTTTGTTCCAGATCGAACTCTTTGCCCGCCATGATCCCGCTCTGGAAGATGATCGTGGCTTTCTCTCCGGCGATACGGCACTGGGAATAATCGAGCGCATTCGGGATCGTATTGTCTTTGATGTCGTAAAAGTTTTTGACTACATCGATGGCGATCACTTCGCTGATTGTGCCCACGCGGGACGGATAGATGTTTGTGGCGTCATAGCCGTCTTCATTGTATGCAGTCAGCTTACGGTCTGCACGGGCGATAAACATGCCGTCGGCATCTGTCTTGTAGCAACGTTCCAGATATTCCAACTCCTGACCCTTAGGAAGCAAAAGCGACGAACTGCCATATTTGGATGAATTGATGTTCCGATCTCCACCTTGCACATACAGGATCGTAACGGGAGCTTTCTCTCCCTGGCTCTGCCGGGCAACTCCTGTTTTAAATCCATTTCCTTTCCCGTACGAAAGAGGCAATGGGGAATCTTTGGACTTTTCGACTTTGCCGAAATTGATCGTTTTTCCGACAAATTCGAATTCCGTATTCCATTCATCAGCAAGCCTGTTAATTACTTCCATGCAGCTTTCATGACTGAATGCAAGGTTTTTTTCGCCCGCCTCGATGCAGGTTCCCAATGTCCAACCGCTATCATGCAGGTTCAGGTTGTCTATAAGCAACTGCATGAACATACGCGGTTTAGCGGTGAACGGGAACTTTAATTTATGGGGTTTGGCAGAAAGAAACTTGTATTTCGTGCGGTTGAGCAGTTCCCACCACCCCCCGAATTCGACAATATACTCCAGATTCCGTTCTCCATGCTTGGTCACATTTTCCGGTTTCCAGAGAGTGTAGTGTTGCCCCAGGAGGTCAATGTAACTATAGGTTGGAATCTCGACATGCCGGGTCAGGGAGAAATGAAGGTAGACTTTATCCCCCTGCCGGATGGCCCGATAGCGATAGCTGGTGTCGTCTACCGGGATATCAAGGATAACTTGATTTGTTTCACTATAAATGACCATCAGTATTAAAATTAATCGCTTTAAAAGGATGCTCTAAAAATGCACGCGCCAAAAGTCGCAGACAACGCTGCAATTTCACACCAAAACATCGGACGTGTCCGTATAAAGTCACTGATTATACTATCCGATACGTGGCGGGACATATAGACAACCGTATAAACGATAAAAGACAACCACACCGGAATAAGTACCCACCAGAAAGACGTGCAGCCTACCCATAGCTGGGAAGAAATCAATGCCAATGCCGCCGATCCGCAATGAATGCGGTTTATCCAAGCGTCTTTGAAATCAGGAGCCAAGCCGACGCCTATCAAGCCGACACAGGCTGCGATCGCCAGCAGCCGCATGGCAAAGGTCGCACTCTGCACCCAGACGACCGGGAACAGAAACATAGCCGTCAGTGCCATGCTTGCACCAAAGATCAATTTATGACGAAGGGTATAATACGTCGTACTAATTGAGTACGGCACACCTCTCGTCTTTATACAAACTGCTGTTATATAAGCAGTGATAATCAAAAAAGAAATAATTAATAAAAGCATGATTTTCAAACTTTATTGTTTAACTTCGCCGCAGAGACTTTGGTTCTTCATTTTTTTTGTTTTACAGCCTCCAATCCGTGATAGCTTGGGGGCTGTTTTTCTACTATGCCAGTCTTAGTCGTTAATATCTTGTTTTCATCTTTTTCAACGACAGGTCATTCTTCATATGCCCAATACCGGATCAGGACGGTGCCGTCGCCGCCGTTTAACGATGTTGCGCCAGCTCCGCCGCCATATCCACCACCACCTAAAGAACCTCCATTGCCAGAACCTTCCTTATAATCTGATACACCTCCTATATTATTAGTTCCTCTGGCACCTGCACCACCTCCTGCATTTCTTTTGCCGGTCGGCTCTCCAAAGTCCCTGGTGGTGTGCCCTTGTCCTTCACCCTTGTTATAAGCACCATACTGATATACAGCCCCATTTCCTCCATCCGAACCTCCAGCCCCTGTTGCTCCCGCACCTTCATCACAGCCACCGCCAGATCCGCCATTTCCTCCAACATAGCCCATACCATTTCCTGATTTGTCCCATCCCTTATTATTCGTATAACCGCCATTGGCTCTATAACCGGTATTTAGAAACTGGGAATAACCACCATTAGTTCCAATGTTACCTCCGGCACCAACTATAATTGAAATTGCCTGACCAGGTGTAACAGATATCGCATCTCCATCTTTCCATCCAATCGCATCTTTCTTGTAAGTCTTTGTATAGCCTCCTCCAGCCCCGGCAGCATTACCATTATATCCACTTCCACCACCACCACCTACAAGAAAAACATCTACTTCCCTACATCCAGACGGAACCTTCCAACTATAACTTCCAGCCGGGAAAAACCGCTTGGTGAACAGCTGTAGTTTTCGGTTTTCAATTATGCTTCTTTTCATCTCCTGTCGGGGATTATGACTGTTGTTATACTATCGCCTCGCTCTACGATCGTACCCTCTTCGATTTTTGAGGCTGAGAGGTAGCGAGGTGCGTTTATTGTCTGTGCTGCCATGAGGAGCACGCATAAGATGACCGCCAACAGGGCTGGCAGGTCGGAGTTGATTGATTTGATTGTTGTTGTCATATTGTATGAGTTATTGATTTATTATTCTTCGTATGCCCAGTAGCGGATCAGGACGGTGCCGTCGCCGCCTTTTGTCGGTTTTCCCGATGCATTTCCTCCGGCTCCACCACCGTAGCCGCCACCACCAAGTCCGGCACTCCAGCCAGAAGCCAAAGAACTACTTTCATTACTGCCCTCACCACTTCCTTCCGTATAATCTGATATGCCCGGCTGAGATGTCTCCCCGCCAGATCTGTTATAAGCACTTGCTCCTCCTGCAGCATTTCGTTTCCCGGCAGGTTCGCCGAAATCGCGGGTTGTGTGTCCTTGCCCTGATGTCCCGCCACTACCTGTACCATCTGATCCCCCAATTGAATGTGTGGGTCGACTTGTTCCTACGCCTCCCGAACCACCGCTCCCGTCTCCATTCCATTGAGACAAATGACCTCCTTCAGCCCGGTAGCGCGAACTCATAAACTGTGAATATCCGCCATTGGCACCAAACGCTCCAGCGCCAACTATAATCTCAACAGCTTGTCCTGGTGCAACTGTTATCGTATCGCCATCTCTATATCCGGTAGTGTCCCTCTTATACGTTTTAGTGTAACCACCTCCACCGCCTCCAGGGACCCCTGAGCTTGAATTATGTGAACATCCTCCACCTGCCCCTACAAGAAAAACATCTACTTCCGTACATCCGGGCGGAACCTTCCATGTATAACTTCCGGCAGGGAAAAAACGCTTTATGAACAGTTTCTTTTCTTTGTGTCCTATCAATCTTCTTTTCATATCCCTAAGCCCAAATTAAGTTCAAACGTCAGGAAATGAGGATAGCCTGCTTTGGGGTCGATTTGAGCGAGCTCATCTTCGGTGGTAGCAGCATAAGCGGCGGCCTCGTTGCTTGCTCGGAGGTCGTAGGTGCGTTTGGCGTAAATCTCCAGCAGCGGGAGTTTTCCCATGGCCCATGCGATAGGCACTTCGATGGGTTGGCGCGGCACGACGGTTGTCCAAAGCTTTGTCGTCGTTTCGCCGTCCGACAAGAGGGCCGGGAGCGTGATGCTGTACAACGAATTGCGCAGGTCTTTGTCTATCCAGAGCTCCTGGTTAGCGACTTCAACGCCTCCTTGGGTTACCGAGACAAAGAATTTGTTGCTAAACGTATCCTGTTCGGCTATCTCATGCAGTTTCTGCCATCGGGAGGCGGCAAGCGCGTCCGGTGCTGGAACAGGGGGCGGAGCCGGCTGTTCCGGAGCCGGGGTTAGTGCCATGTTCCAGCAATTCAACGGGGTTGCATCCGGATGTTCGTAATGGAACTGCTCCTGTTCCTCTGAGAGCGGAATATAAGCATCGTTTTCGTAATCTTCGAGAGTCATACCTGTTCGGTAAGATACCGGAAGAACTTCTTCCACACTCCAGAAGCCGATTGTTTTTTGAATGTATATCATGATCTTTTTATTGATAATTTAGTCCATTGCCATTGTTATAAAGTAGAAAAACTTCATCGTCGCTCAATAATCTGTCATATATTAAAATCTGTTGTAAGTTCCCTTTCAATACCCTGTCCGAAGCAGCACTGTCAAAACCTATGCATGTGCCATTATAAAGGTCTAATTGCTTATAGTTACCACTACTGTGGGCCAATTTCATTTTATATTTTACAGAATTTATATAAATGCTATCATCACTGTTTATTACTATGTGCTTAAAATTTTTCAGATCCGGCAATGTCAATTCTTCTAAGTATTGCTTTAGGGAACCGGCATTAGCATATTGCATAATGAAGCCTATAGGATTGTATCCCATACCGTCAATAGCACCAGGCGTTGCTATTCCATTTGCTTTATTTGAACCTCTATACATGATAATGCCCGCAAATTGCACGTAAGAATATAATCTGCACCAAAATGATATGGTAAATTTTGTAAGCGATAAATCAAGTGGAAGTGTTATATAATTATTTCCGTTGAATACAGCGCACTTACCCAATACGCCATTTTCATAAGTCATTCCTCCTGCTATAGTACCATGAGCACCCCCAACCGTATCGTTTACATTCCCGTCCAACCCCCATAAATGTTTTAATCCGTCTTTCGGAAAACACGAGTTACCCCCAATCACCCTTCTCTTCATATCTTTTTTCTGTTTTTATGATTTTACGATTAATGCCCCTTAGTAATTACCACATAAGTGCCATGCACGTATCTTACGGAGATGGATGCGATCTTGCCGGCGGCGATCGTTATGCTTGTTTCGTCACACTGCCAACCGGTGGCGTTGGGAATCGGCTGCGTGATGTCGGATGAACTTGCGTTTTTGACATCGATCATGCACTCCCAGCCCTCGTAAGGAATTGAAGCAAAAGACAGTGCGCTGGCGGCTGTCAGGGTTACCTTGATGGAGTAGTTGCCGATAGAGAGGCCGGTGAGCGTTATGGCAGTCGTGACCTCTTTAAAAACCAAAGCATCATCAAGACGAGCCTTGTCGGTCGGACTCATCAGTCCGGCAGCCGAAGCGGTGGCATTGCCATACGTCGTATCCGTATCCTGTCCCGGTATGCCCAAGGCTGTGATATCCTCCTTTGTAACATCGGTCACATCCGTAACATGTCCCTGATTATTTACTGTTATTTTGTATAACCCGGAGCCGCGTGCGGTGAATGCCGGATGCGTGTAGTTCTGCGGCCGAAGGTTCGGGGTGTCAAACTCGCCTTCGGCCGTCGCGACCGTCAGGATATAAGTCGTGGCGTTATTCGTTTTGACTGTGACCTTGACATCCTGCATGACGGCCGGCAGCTGGGCAAACATATGCACGCCATCGCTCAGCTTCATATTGAACTTGCCATCGGCCAGCCGCTCGAAGAGCCAGACAGACGCAGGGTAGACAGCCTCGTTTACTGCCCACTCCGCTGTCGTCAGTTCTATTTGTTGGTAGACAAATGCTCCTTTCTTACTCATTTATAAAACCCTCCTTTATCCTTATTATCGATTTATTATAATAGTTGGCACCTTGCAGATAAACATTACCGGGCAAGGCCGTACCGCTGCCGGATTCGCGCCAGGATGCTACGCCATCCGCGAGATCATAAAGCCGGTAGAACACATATTCGTCTTCTTCCAGGACACGCACTTCATCGCCAATACGATAACTGATGGTTGTACCGTCGGTATTGACATAGCCCAATGTTTCGGCAGTGGGGACTGTCTCCAACGTCGGGATTTCCGGCTTGTTCTTGATGTAGTTCGGGCTGACAGGGTCGGTAACGGACCAATCCGAGTGGAAGCCCTTGACCAATCCTTCAGCTGCCTCGGCAGCACGGTTGGCGCGGTCGGCGGCTGTGTTGGCGTCTTCGGATGCTTCTTTGGTATCAATTATAGCCTGAACAGTATTCCGCCCACGCTCTTCTTCTGCTGTTACCCGGCCGGTTTCAGCCTCTTTCCTTGCCAGTTCGGCTTTCTTTCGCAGTTGCTCCTCGACGATGCGGTCGTCTTCCCTGCCGATACGTGCCGTTTCATCAGAGATACGCTTCCGTTCGGCCCCGGCACGTTCTGCTTCCTTGATGATGCGTCCCTGTTCGGCCGTATCACGATCGACTTCATCGGACACACGTAACGTCTCTGCTTGATTACGCCGACCTTCCGCATTGTCACGCCCTTTCTCTGACTGATCCCGCAAGGTTTCCGCAGCAACACGTTTTTTCTCTTCTTCGGTACGTTTTCTTTCTTCGGTAACGCGCCCCTGTTCGGATTGCATCCGGATAAGCTCCGCAGCAGCACGCCCCGCCTCTTCATCAACCCGAAGTCCCTCGGCAAGTACACGATTACTTTCAGCCTCGCCGCGGGCAGATTCCGTGTTTATGCGTTCTGTTTCTGCTTGATTGCGCAATTCTTCGGCAGCCGAGCGCCCGGTTTCAGCCTCTTTGCGTTTCAATTCGTCACCCTGCCGGGCTTGTTCGGCGGACTGCCAGAGCGTGTAGCTTGTTTTGCGGATTCCTTCCTGCTCTTCGACGGTTGCCTCCAATTGGCGGAGGTCGGCCATCTTCTGTGTCGCCTCTTGGGAGATTTGCCCCATTGTGGCGTTTGCATCCGTTGCTGCCTTATCCGCCTTTCCGGCCGCCTCGTTGGCCTTTCCGGTAGCCTCGATCGTCTTTTCGTAGGCGGTCTGGACGTGGGTCAAGTCCAGCCGGACACTTGTCTTTTCGCTGTCGACAGATTTGTAGCCGATGGTCGAAAAGCCCGCCAATGAGGTGGCAGGAGCCAATTCCGATATTTTGATTTTCTTCTTTGCCATATTATGCCATGTCGATTAATGATTCTCCGTCTTCCGTCTCTATAAACAAACCGTCCTCGGTTGCCAGCAGGTATTCCGTTTCGCCGACCCTGAAGACGGTGAAAACGAGCGTCAGGTTGAATTCCACGACAACGGGGCCACGCAAGGACAGCACTTTGAAACCGGCGCTTTTTTTATAGTAGCAGGGGTATTCCTCGTGGACGTAATCCCAATAAAACAGACGTTCGCCAGACTGGATCAGGTCATTGAAAAAAGCCATGTAACACTCCCAGAACTTTGCTAACGAAACGGCACTTAAACAGCACTTGAGCGTTGTCTCTTTGCTGCTGAAAACGACCCTGTCCGCATCATAAAACTTGCCATCGGAAGCAGCAAAAGAACGGGAAAGGTTCTGTTTGACGGTAGGAGATTTCAACAGGTCGTCCCATCCGCCGACGATCTCTATGCCATATTCCGAAAGCGGCACACCGTCTATTTCATATTCCGAAACCGGAAGAAGAAGACCACTGCCGGAAGCAGCCGTATGATTGTCCGATCTGCCGGGGAAATCATCGGCAAACCTCAAGCTGAAAGTCGCCGCACGAGTGTAATCTTTCCCGGCAGTTTGGGTAAGCAGCCGTAGCCGCCACACCTTATCCAGTTCTGCGATCTTGAGCGTATGGTATCCCGGCCGGCTGATCAAGCAAATGAAATCGCCGGTATCCGGTTGGCCGGAAAGGAATGAAATCGTTACCTCTTTTGCCTCCAGCACGGGGGCTTCAAGGTCAACCTCGACGCCGTCCTCTTCCGGCCAGTCGTTCGCGTCCGGCTCCTTCAGTGCCGGGAAGCAAAGCAGGTCGTTATACCCTCCGCTGGTGATTACGACACCGTAGCGGGCGTAAATATCAATGTCGTCTATATAAAATGCACCTATCATTGCTTACGTATTATAATGCCTTTGTTTACCATCGAGATGATACCGTTCCGCACCTCCCTCATATCCTTTTCCATCCCTTCCAGTTTCCGGCAATACCGGGTGTTTTCTTCAATCTCGATCCATTTGCCGGCAGCCTGATAGAGCTGGGATTGTATGTCGGCCGTGTTCTTGTCGATGCTGGATGTTATATAAGTCAGAGCATTGACACTTCCCATGAATTCATTAAAGCTGTCCTGGCTGACAGACTGGATGCCTTTGGCGGCAGATGTCCGGGCTGCGTCGCCGACCGTCGTGCCGGTGACGCGCTCCATGTCTTCCAGTTGCCGGGCAGCATCTTCTATGATCTTGTCATACTGCGCTTTCAGATCGGCGATATTAGCTTCCGTCAACCCTTTGCCGCTTGCTTCGGCAAACGATTCGTACCACCGGCGGAGCGGTTCTTCCAGGGCTTTCATCTTGATGCCTTGCAGGACGGCGTTATTCAGCATCTCCTGGAAGCTGTCGGCAAAATCGGCCGCAGAACGTTTTCCCTCGGCAAATCCCCGGATGATGCTGTCGGCGATGCCGTCTGTCGTCGTGCCGGTCAAGGCTTCGCGCATGGCCTCTTCCTGGTCTGCCAGCATCCGGTTGATGTCAGCGCCCTCTTCCTTCAGTTTTTGCAGCTGCTCAAACAGTTTGGAGACCTTTTCTTCCAATTTACCCTCCGTATATAGCTTTTCTATATCCTCATAGCTTTTGCCGGCAAGGCCGGAATAGATATCCCATGTCTTGGCTTTGCGAAACCAGGTGCCATGCTTGTAGCCTTTGCCGCTGATATAATCTTCCCCTTGTATCTCGGCCATCAGCCGGGCGTATTCTTCGGCGGAAGCCTGTTGTTGCTTAGTCAGTTCGGATGTGATGCGCTTGTTGTAGGCCAGTGTACTTTCGCCAATTTCCTGCTGGGTACGCTGCCGTTCGCGGAGCAACAACAGGTATTCCCGTTCGCCCTCGACGGCCGTGTCGTAATACTTCTGTACCTCTTCGCGGGCTTGGCGGTTCATTTCCTTGACTTTCTTTCCCATCGAAAAGATGGACCCGATGCCGGAGACGACGGACGCGATCCCGCCAATGATGTCGCCCTTGGCGATCTTGGCGGCTCCTGTGGCAAAACCGCCAAGGGCGGAGGTCAGGGCGACGACCTGCTGTGCCGCATAGCCGGCTTCGTCGCCGAAGATGTTGCTGATCCCCCCGGCGATGGTGTCCAGGTCGCCGTTGATTTTCTGCACGGCCGTGTCTATGCCGGAGAGTGCGCCGGCAATCTCGTCCCGGTTGCCCTCCTTGATCCCCTTCAGCAGCTTTTTCCAGTCCTCGCCGATCGCCTTGAACGGGGAGCGGGTCTTGACCTCCTCTTCCAGCCGTTCGATCGCGTCCTGGTACTCCTTCACGTTCTCCGGGTCCCAGGCGGAGGTGTTGACCTCCTTTGCCTTCCGGAGCAAGGCTTCGAGCGACGGCATCGCCATCTTGTCGAGGTCGCCGAACATCTTCGTCCACATATCCGTGTCCTTCAATTCGCCGAGCGACAATTCCGACAACGCCTTCTGCTTGCCTTTGGCCGCTTCGGCAATGGCAGCATTGATGGCAGCCTTGTTCGCCTCCGTGCGCCGGCCGGTCAGGTAGGCGATGTCGTCGTTGTATTTCCGTTCAACTTCCAGACGTTTAGTCGCATAGTCTTGATATTGTTTCAACGTTTTTTCCAACAAGTCCGCCTCGGCTTTTTCGCGTGTGCGGTCTGCTGCCAGAGTAGCATCGGAAAGCTCCTTACCCTGGGAGGCGGGAAGAAGGGAGACAGACGTGGTCGAAGGCGTGAATACGCGCCCTTTCTTTTTCCAACCGGGATTTTCATTTTCCCACTGGGCCTGCTCGATCTTTTGCCGGGCAAGGATATATTCGCGCCCCTTCTTCGCGATCTCGTTGATCTTGCGGTCGTAGTTCAAGGCAATCTGCTCCAATTCCTTGTCCGTGCCGTCTTTCAGCAGGTTTATGTTTTGTTGACGCAGTTCCAGTTCGGCGTCCTTTTCCTTTTGCGCCAGTGCCTCTTTCTGCCGCTCGATCTCCAATTCGCGCATGGCCGTCTCCGCCTTGATGACGTTTGCGGCCTCCAGTGCTTTCTGTTTGCCGGACTCGGCCTTGGCGGACGTTTTGTCCTGTTTCTCCTGTTGTTTCAAGCGGTTGAACTCCTTGTACCGGTCGATATATCTCTTTAATACCGAATCATTGATCCCTGCGGCCTCGGCAGCCTTGACCATCACGCCGATGGCCTCATTCTCCTTTTTGTTGAAGTCGTCCTGGGTGATCTCGGCCAGGCCAAGGCTTTTACGCAATCCGTCCAGCTTCTTTGTGTACTCATCGTAATATTTGCTCTGCGTCAACGGCTGCTTGACCTTTGGGGCGGAGGTCGTGCCATCCGGCTTGTAAGCATCCCGGAAGTCTTTATACGACTTGTTGATCGCCTGTATGGTCCTGTTCGCATCGTCCAGCTTGTCTGTGTACCGGACGATCTCGGACCTCGTGCGGGCCAGTTCCTCGTGGTTGATGGCGAAAGGATTTTTCGTTTGCTCGTCCAGCCTCTTGTTCAAGTCTTCCAGCTTTTTTTGCGCCTTGTCCCGGTCCTTGATCGCGTCCGTCATTTTGCCGACCGAATCCGCGTATTTTTCTTCCAGTATGCGGGCCTTTGCCGCATCCTCTATGCTTTTTGCCAAAGCCTCGTAGGCCGTTTTGGCGTTGCCGGCCAAAATAATCTCCGTCGACAGGGCCCCGAAATAGCCGGGAAACAGGTTTTGCAGTTTTTCGACCGCGGCCGTCCTCTCCTTTATCGTGCGTGTCGTGTCTTGCGCAACCCCGTATAGCAACTGCAATTGGGCCGTTTCCTTGGCAGCGCTTTTCGCGGCCGCCTCGTGCAAGGAGTTGAGTGTCTTCTGCGCTTCGGCGGCGACCTGCGCCGCCTGTCCGCCCTTGAACAGGGCTGCAGTCCAGGCCAGGACCTCTTTGCCATACACGGAAAGCAACGTGATCCCGACCACCAGCGCCGTCTGCCAGCTTATGACCGACGACAGTACCTGCCGCCAGACCGGGACGGCGGCCTGCCCGGACTTGCGCATCAGGTCGTACTCGACGCGGGCCGATTTGATGTTGTCTGCCAGGATCGGCAGGTTGTTCGAGATGGCCAGGAAAAACATGTTCGCGCCCATGGTCAAAGACGGCAGTTCGCGGGCGACCTGCTGGACGGACATCGAGAGACTGTTGAAACCGGTCCCGGCGGTACGGCTGTAGGCAGACAGCCGGGTTTGCGCCTGGGTGACCTGTTTGTCCATGTCGCCGATCTGCTTCAGTACGGCCTGCCCGGCGGCACCTTCGCGTTCAGCCTTGGACATGTTGTAGTAAGCGGCGGTCAGCTCCTGCATGCGCTTGGAGAGGCGGGCGACGCTGTCGGCCGCGGAGTTACCGGTCTGTTCCTGCTCGCGCAAAGCCCGGTTGGCCTTTTGTATCTCCGCCTGCAAGCCCTGTATCTGTTTGGCTAAGGCCTGCCCGGCAGCGCCTTCGCGTTTGGGCTTGGAGAGGTTATAATAGGTCGCAGTCAGCTCCTGGAGACGTTTGGTCAAGGAAACAACAGAGTCTACAGCCTGTTTTTCAGAGAGCAAGCGTTCGTTCAACTCCTTCATGCCGGAAGATATGGCATTCCTCAGATTTAGTTCCTGGACAACAAGGGCGGCCTTGCTATACGTGTATTGTTCATTCGTGACGATCCCTGCCTTCAGCGCCCTGTCTAACATTTTTTGATCGGCCTCCAAAGAGCGGAGCGCGTTGATGTTTTCCTGTACGGATATCGCCACCTTCTGGTTTGCAGCACTCAGCGCACTGAATGCCTTGTCGCTTTGCGATAATAATCCGCTGAAAGATGTGTAACTTTCATCTCCTACGCCTTTCATTGCGAGTTGAACTTTTTTCAACTCTTTTTCAATGTCTCCCTTTAATATGAATTCTAATTTGACAGGTTTCATGAAACGTATGAATTATAATAGTTACCCCTTCTTCCCCAACGTCGCGAGCAGCTGTTCTTTGGAAGTGATCCGTATCGGTTCGTCTTCTTTTTTACTTACATACCGGGGTGCATCCGACAGCATCAAGATAAGCGCGGCATACGGTATTTTGCGGATGTACTCCAAACTCCATCCCGTATCTTTTGCGATCTGGTAGATAAGTCCGAAAGGGCTATGAGAGCTTTCGAAATGCCCCTTAACTCCCTTTCCGTCATGGCTCAGGCCGGTATCTTCGGTTTCGTTATCCTCACAGCCGATATCGATCTGATAATATTGGAAAAATCGTGTGCCCCCGAAAGGCTGGCGACCATTGTCCAAAGCTCCATCATCTGCCGGGTGTCCAGATGCCGGCGCAGGTAACGCGCCAGCAAACGGTTGCGGATGCCAAACGGCGTACAGTAGGGAGCGATCCCGTAAGCGACGATCCGGCTGGCGGGCTTCATGCACTCATGGATCATCAGGTGTACTTCGTCCAGCGATTCCGGTTCCAGTGTCGTTGCCGACCGTTTCATCTTCAGGTAAAGGCCCGATATCCGTAGCAGTGTCTCGCTGTCGGGCAGGCTGACGGTAAAAGAGACCGTTTTCTTGCCGAACATCCTGAGCAACCAGGGTGCAGGCAAATCCACCTGCACGCCACGTCTGAGCAAGGTATCAACGGTTTTGATTTCCGTATCCAGGGCCTGTTGTTCTGTCAACTTCTGTTTTTCCATGATTCTACGGTTATTATGCTCCGCCTTTTGCGCCCGAACCCTCTTCCGCACCGATAGTCATCGGGGCCGTGTCGGCCTTTTCCGGCAATTCCACGACTGCAGTGACCTCGATCAAGGACGCGTCTGTCGTTTTGCTGCCAAACTTACGGACGCCGTAACAGGCAGCCTTCGGGATAAGGATCGGGACGTCAAACTCCGTCATGATTTCCAGGCTGCGTGTGGCCTGGTAGTTTCCGCGCGGGGCCTGCCATTGCCCTTTTACGATCTCTCCGCCCATCCATTCTTTCAGGTTTTCATTATCCATGACAACTGAAAACTTGAATGTTGTGCCGGCAGCGCTGTAGATTGTCAGGAACGGATAGCGTTCACCCTGCAGGTAATGTTTGACCAGTTCGCCTTCTTCGTCTTCCATCGTTACGGATCCACTGTACGGCTTGAACTGTTTGTCAAGCGTTGTCGACATGCCGCCGTCGGCTGCGGGCGTGCCGTGTTTTACTAATTTGGCTCCTAAAATATATTTCGACATTTCTTTCCGTATTTGATAAATGAATAAAATGATATTGCTAAAATTATACCTGTCAAAACTCCGTATAAATAGTGTTTAAGCGGGTTTACGGCAGGCTTTGTTTCTGTTTGCGATTGCTCCAGGCGGTCCCGTGCCTGGTGGAGTTGTTCCTGAAGCTCGAAGGACAATTGCCTGAGGCTGTCGCAGGAAGCAGAGCCTTGTATGCTGTCGCCTTTTACCATTAATGTCAAAGTGGCCTGCCCGGACTTCTTCGTGTAGGCAGCCCCTTCAGGCAGACTACGGAGGCTGTCCATCGGGATCGTCAGCTCCGCCAGTGATGTCGGGATTGTCGCGAGGGTAACGCTGGCCTTTCGGCTCCATTCGAGACGATCTCGGAGGGACATGGATGTGTTTTCTTTTGTAGTCCTGCAGCTCGTAACGAGCAGGGCACTGAACATAATACTTGCAATCCACCATCTTGACAACAAGCTTTTTGAGATCATGTATCTCTTGAAATAGTCGTTCATTTTCATAACAGAGTTTTACAGTTGTTTCTTTGGTGGACTCATACATCTCTTTCCAAAGGCCTTCGCGGTCCCGGACCGCCTTTGCCTTATAGAGTTCCCTGTTGCACAGCCAGGTGATGAATGAAGCCAACCCACCCGAACCTAAAGCGGTTGTAAGAATATATGTCCAGTCCATCATTATTCCTTAATTAAGAGAAATACAAATCAGCTTCCGCTTTCCTTCTCCGGACCAGCCCGGCAAGCACAGTGCCGTTAGCCTTGTTCCAGCGCGAGAACTCATAGCGGATGTTCTGATTCCCAGGGTTCGCCTTCACGCATTTCAGTAATGTCGATTTCCGGAAATTGCCGGTTCCCACATTAAAGGAGAACGAGACAAGGGCGTCAAACTGATTCTGATTGAGGCCGTGGCACTCCCGGCTTACCGCATCCTCGAACTTTTTCAAGTCTTCGGCAAGCAGGTATTCCGCCCGCAGCTCATCGACCACATCCCCCTGCCGCACGCCGGCGGTATGGCCGTAGCCGATTGTCCATACGCCCGCCGGGCAACGATAAGCCTCCAGGCGGAGACTCTCGAAGCTCTTTATCAACGCGATTCCCGTACGGCCGGTCTTCATGCCTTACCCTCCAGCAAAGCGATTACACCTTTCTGGTCGTCACGGATGATATCAGCACCGAAGCGAGTAAACGCTTCGATGATCGTGCCACCCAGGTAGCCCGGGGCATTTTCATTAACCACCGTCCGGACCATGCCTTCGGCGCGGCAGACCATCTTGTCGTTCCAGAACAGACCGCCGGTCAACAGTTCGTCCTTGATCTCAGTATCACCCTGCAATGGGGTCCCGTCTGCTTTATACAGGATCCCGGAATGGCCTTCGTCTGTTGTGCGGACAAAGATTTCAACCCCCAGGATGATGCCGACTGCGCCGGTCAGCAACTTTGTGCTGTTGCCTGTCTTGTAGTAGTCTACAAATTCCGGGATTTTCAACAGGTCTGAATATTGGTCGGGAGTCACCATGCCATACCATTTGCCACCGACACCCGATACGTTCATGCGCATCATCAGGTTGTGCAACGCCAGCAAATCATCCTTTGCCAAGGCCTTGCGGTTGGAGGTCAGCCCCAGGACATTGCTTTTACGTGCATCCCCGGTCGTTTTCAGGATGTTCGTGTTTTTGGTCGGGGACCAGTGGTAAGCGGCATAAGCGGCTATCTTGTTGTTCATTTCACCGGCCTGCTGTTCCTGCTTCGTCTGGCGTTTGCTGTAATTGGTCAGCAATTCGCTCTGTGAGTCGATCAGGAGCGGCTGGCAGTAGATCAGGGTCGTATTGTACGTTTTCTTCGTATCCGTCGATACTTCGATTTCCAGCGGTAGGGATTTCGGTTTGCCTTCCTTCGCTTTGCTGATTGGGGTTTGCACCGGCTTTTCAACCGTTTCGGTGGTATCTGCCACACCGGTTTCGGCGACCGATTTCTTGTAGAAGTCGTTGTCCGGAAAGATTTGTTTCTGAAGCTCTTTGGAATAGAGCGTTGTTCTTATTTCTGCCATGTTCAGTCGATTTGAATTGATTTGCCGGCCTGTACGAAGCTGATGCCGTCGTACACGTATTCGGCCACGAATGTTTTTCCGGCTACCCCGGTGATGGATTCTCCCTTTACGCCCGCTCCCGGAATCAGTTTCCCGGCAGCCGCGGAGGTCGTTTTTACTATTACCCGCGCTCCCGGTGCCAGGCCGGCGTCGGCGGTGAGGTTCAGGGTACGGTCGCCCGTAGCCACGACGGATGACCCGTCTACGATGGTCAGGTTGTTGACAATGTCAAAAGCCTGCAGGCCGGCGGCCGCCATGAGCAAGATCGTTGCTGCGCCAAACGGCCATTTTACAATAGGATTCTGCAATTCTTCCATGCTTTTACGTGTTATAAGCTGTTTTCGTAATCATCCAGCAATTTCCGGAACTGTGCCGGGTTTGTTCTCTCCAGCGCATCCAGGTACTTCGGATTGTTCTTGGAGTACCAGAGCCAATCGCGCGTGTCAGCCCCGCGAGCCGGGCCTCCTTTCGCCTTGAGCTCTTCCAAGGCGGCGCTAAGACGGCCGGCCGCCCGGATTGCCGGGGTTACGCTCTTGCCTTCTTCATCTTCAGGGCTGTCTTTCGCATCTGTTACCATTTCGGCAAACAAGTCAAAGTCGGCAGATGCCAGTTTCTTCATGCGATCTTTGTTTTTGTCCGTGACAGTTCCGTTCTTCACGCCTAAGGCGAGGTAATGATCCACCAGGCGGTTGTGTTGTTCTTCCAGTTTTATCCGGTTTGCCTCGATAGCGTCCAGCACCTGTTGTTCGGTCGCCGTTGCCGGCAAGCCCAACTTTGCTGCAATTTTTGTCAAATCCATTTCGTTGTTATTTACAGGTTTATATTCATTCGCGATACGGGTTAAGAGTTCCGTAGCTGTGAGGTTCTTCAGTTCATCCGCCCGCCGGCTGGACACGACTTCGTCAACCAATCCTTCCGCTTTTGCCTCGTCGGCCGTAAGCCAGGTTTCGGCATCCATCAGCGATCCGATCTTTTCCTTTGTGCAACCCCGGCGGCTCAGGATCGTTTGCAGCGTGTCGGTCAGGCTGGCGAGAGCTTTACGCATCTTGTCGTTCATCTCGCTGTCACCGCCGGACGGGTACGGGTTATGGATCATCAGCTTGGCATAGTCCTGCATGCTGACCCTGTCGGCGGAAATGGCGATCACCGCGGCCATGCTGGCGGCGATGCCGTCGATATGCACATGGATAAACGCCGACATCGTGCGCATGGCAGACACAATGCTAAGGCCGGATATCACGTTGCCGCCGGGGCTGTTGATATGCAGGTGTATTTTATCTACCCGGTTGTCCAGTGCGGCCAGTTCCTGAGCGAACCGGTCGGCATCGACCTGCCTGCCTATTTCACCGTAGAGCCGCATTGTGGCTTCTTTCGTGTCCTTGTCAACGATGTCTACATACTTGTCCATAGATTAAAAATTCGTGCTTGTCCGTAATTGATTGCAAGGGCAAAGGAAAGGGGATAAAGAAGCGGATCAAAACGAAATTCCAAGGATGGCAATTTTTATACCGATCCTTGGAACTTTGTTTTCCAGAAGTGCCGGCCGGGAGGAACTTTGTGGGAAAAAGCATGCGAACATGAATGACAAAGAAGCCGCTTACATCCTGTTTAAAGAAGGCGTCTCCCAGCAGGAGATAGCCCGCATCCTGCAACGCTCCGAGCAGACGATCACGCGCTGGAAGAAAGACGGCGCATGGGACCTGAAAGCAACGGAAGACCTGATGGCCATGCAGACCATCCACGAAGATACCCGCGACCTGGTGCGCTACCAGTTGGCAACGCTGCGCAAAATGAAGGAACAGTACATTAAGGAAGAAAAAGAAGGCGGAGAACGCCGTCTGATCAGCAAAGGCGACATCGACGGGGCTCGCGACCTTTTCAACATGATCAAGGTCAAGGAGGCCGATTGGACAACCCTTGTGCGGACCGTGCGCCTGATCAACAAGTTCTTGAAAGACAACTACCCGACGCTGGCACGCGATGCCGCGCCGGCATTGAACGATTTCCTGAACGAACAGAGAGGAGGCATGTCATGAGCCTGGAACGCAACCTGACACCCAAAGAACAGCGCGAATACAACGAATGGCTGGCAGAAATGCAGGATACCATCCGTGAGCAGCCCGTTGAGAACGAGACCGAGAAACAGAAGACAAAACGTATTGCCGGCCTGAAAAAGGACTTTTGCAAGTTCTGTAAATACTACTTTCCCAAATACACCAAGGCCGAATTTGGCTGGTTCCACAAAAAGGCCGTCAAGCTGTTGGTCGAGAACGAAAAAATCAACCTGGTTTGCGAATGGCCGCGCGAACATGCGAAATCGGTAGTCATGGACCTCTTTGTCCCCATGTACCTGAAAGCGTCAGGCAAACTCTCCGGGGTTATTATTGCTTCAGCGAATGAAAACAAAGCCAACGGGTTACTGTCCGACCTCCAGGAACAGTTGATGTTCAACGAACGCTATAAAGCCGACTACGGCCCTCAATATAAATCAGGCAAATGGGACACCGGGCACTTCGTGACAAACGACGGGGTCGGATTCTGGGCGTTCGGGCGCGGGCAGTCTCCCCGCGGCGCCCGTGAAGCAGCCAATCGCCCCGACCTGATTATCGTGGATGATATCGACGACGCCGAAATATGTAAAAACGAAAAACGTGTAACCGAGGCGGAAGATTGGATAATGGGCGATTTATTCGGTTGTTCGCCCATCAAGGGCAGCCGTTTTGTGGTTGTAGGAAACAGGATACACAAAAAAAGTATCCTGGCGCATATCGTCGGAGACGTGGAAGAAGGCGATCCCAAGAAAGAAACAATCACCCAGGTTAAGGTTTATGCGCTTGAAAACCCGTGCACCCATGAGATGGACTTGTCGGAGAAAGGCGTTCCCGCCTGGAAAGAAAACTACTCCCGCGAGGATATCCTGGAGAAAATGGACACAATGGGGCGGCGTATCGGTCTTCGCGAATTCTTCCACCAGCATATCGTTATCGGCCGCATATTCAGGGAGGAACATCTGCCCTGGGCGGACCTGCCGCCAATCTGGAACTGCGAAAAGCTGATCACCTATTGCGACCCGTCTTATAAGGAGACCAAGAAAAATGACTTCAAGGCCATCGTCCTGATCGGCAAGAACGGCAAGTATTTCGATATCTACAAGGCTTTTTGCCGGCAGTGCACAACACCGGAAATGGTCCGGGGACACTATGAGCTGTCCGAAGAAGTGCCGGAAAACAAAACCTGCCCGCACTGGATGGAGGCCAACTTCATTCAGGATATCCATCTCAAGAAATACGATGAAGAAGCGGAACTCCGCGGTTACAGCATCGCCATCCGGGGCGACAAGCGCAAGAAGCCGGAAAAGACAGAACGCGTCGAGGACCTTTCTTCCTATGCCGAGCGCGGCCTGCTCCGGTTCAACCGGGCGGAAAAGCACAGCCCGGACATGCAGGAAGTAAGGAACCAGTTCTTAGGCTTCCCGGATGCCGAGCACGACGACGGGCCGGACGCCGTGGAGGGGGGCGTCTATAAACTCAACAAGCCGTCCATCGGCAAGAAAACAATCGCCCGCAGCGGCAAGTACAAACATAACTCAGCAAGGAGGGGATGACAATGATGAATTTCTTACAACAAAGCGACTATCGGACGTTTATCAATCCGGAACTGCTCAGCATGCTTCTGGGCGGAGATGTGGACAAACTCGAAGAGGCCGAAGGCTATGCTTACGGCTTCATCGTGTCAAACCTTGCGGCACGCTACAACATGCAGGCAGAATTTTCCAGATCCGGGGCGGCCCGTAACCAGACGCTTGTTCGCTGGATGCTGTCGCTGTCGGTCTATTTCCTGCACAACACGGTTGCCGATACGGACATTCCGGAACGTGTCGCCAAGAACTACGACGATGTGCGCCGTGAAATCGGGGCGGTCGCCGGCGGCAAAGCGGCAACCGATCTTCTTCCGCTCCGGAAGGACGGGAAAGCAAAAACACAGTTCCGGTGGGGGTCCAGCCCGAAACGCAGCCATAACCCATTCGCATGAGACTGTTTAAACGCTGTTTGAACGTCCGAAATTTAAACTTTAAGTAGTATGAAGGCATCAACGTATATAAGGAACATTTTCGACGCTGTAAAGGGCGCAAAACAAGCCGGGCGCAAATCGGGGATTTTAGCGAAGCAGCCCATCGACCGGGTAAAGATGGAAATCGGCAATCTTGCCAAGGCGGTAGAAAACGCGCTCGACCCTGCGAACTCCGACCGGGTCGACCTGCTGGCCATGTACGATCACTCATGGAAAGACAGCCAGGTGATAGCCGAACGCGAAAAGGCGGAATCCTACCTGATCACCGAACCGTTCGAGGTGCTGGAGGGCGAGACGATGGATAAAGAGAAAACCCGCCTTTTCGAACGTCCCTGGTTCACGCATTTTATCACCATTGCCATGTATACGGACTTTTGGGAGCACACCCTTGCCGAGTTTCAGGTACAGGACGAAAAAGGGGAATTCACCGACGTGAAAGTCTTCCCGCGCAAACACGTGCGTCCTTTCGAAAAGCAGATTGTCCTGAATCCTTCCGACCGGGAAGGCCTCTCGTACGACGGCAAGGAATTTGATTTCTTCCTGTTGCCGCTGGGTGATCCCGACAATCCCGGCAAGCTGGAGAGCATCACACGCGAAGTGATCTGGAAAACCTTTGCCCGGGCCGACTGGTCGGAATACAACGAACGGTTCGGCAAGCCGCTCTTAGACTTTGCCATCGACACCTCTAACGAAGAAGAGATAAAAAAGAAAGAAGAGATGGCCGCCGCCTTCGGGTCTAACTGCTATGTCCTCCGCGGCGTGGAAGAAGAGGTAAAAATCATACAAACGGCCAGCCATGCCGGTGCGGAGAATTTCAAGGACATGGCGCTGTTCTGCGACGATCAAATCGCCAAGCTCATGAACGGACAGACCGGTACCAGCGACGAAAAATCCTTTGTCGGTTCAGCAGAAGTGCATGAACGCGTCCTGGACAAGTTCACCGAAGCCCGCCTGAAGCGCGTTCAGGACATCGTCAATTATAAGCTCCTGCCATTCCTTCAATACCACGGCTATCCGATCACCGACAAAACATCTTTCAGTTTTCCCTCTTTGAAACGCAAAGCCGAAGGAAACCCCGACGCGCCGAAGCCGCCCAATAAGCCCGAAGCCCCTGAAGATACCGACGAAAAAAAAAACTCCGACCGGCTTCCCGGCTGGCTTATGACTATGCCGGATGCCTGATTCCCCTGCTCTCGCTGGCCGGATACCGGGATATCGACTTCAGCGAAAGCGTTGTCGACTTCATGCTGAAACGGTTGTTCGAGGACAAGCGCCCGACGGACATTTCTCTGGAAGTCTGGGAGCATGAGTTCCGGCAAATGTCGGACGCCCTGGCCGACGGCTACGGCAAGACCGGCGTTGAATGGGGAGGAACAGACTGGGCTTTTGTGCAGAACCTGCGTTACAACACGGCCGTGTTCGACGCCTTCAAATGCAACCGGGAGATCAGAGAGGCTGCACGTCTGCTGACAAACGACGACGGGAGCATGAAAACCTGGGATGAGTTCCGGCGCGACGCCATGCGCGTCTGCGAGAAATACAACCAACGTTGGCTACAGACGGAGTTCAACCAGGCGCATGCCGCCGCCAAAGCCGCACGCCGGTGGCAGGACTGCGAGCGCAACGCCGACCTGTACCCGAATCTCCGCTACATAGCCGTCCAGGACGAACGTACCCGCGAACCGCACGCGGCGCTGCATGGCTGCGTGATCCCGATCGACCACCCGTTTTGGGACAAATATTATCCGCCTAACGGATGGAACTGCCGTTGCAGCGTGCAGCCGACCGACGATCCGGTACGTATGCCGCCGGGCGCGCCGTCCGTCCCGGAGATGTTCCAGACGAACGCCGGCAAGGCGGCGCAGATATTCGACTTGTCGCATCCTTATTACAATGGCATGACGGAGAAAGAGAAAGACCGGGTGTATTCCTTTGTCCGGCAGAACATCCGTCCGGCCCCCGAAGTGTTGGAGGCATGGGGCGAATACGAAGCGCTGGGGAATGAATGGCAAAAGGACTATTTCAATGGCAACAACGGCGGCTTCCTGGCTACACACAAACAGAGGATAGAAGCCGGATCGGCCAATAAGAACGAACGCCTGAAGTACAAGAAAGAAGCAGGGATGTGCCGGGTATTCGCCGAGAACGGATATCGCATGGAGCATCAGGCGGAAGCGCCGGGCGTAAGTTCGCCGGACGTGTTGATAGATGGAAAGCCGGCCGACCTGAAACGGGTGTCCAGCCATAACAATATAGTCAGACATGCAGTAAAAGCTGTAAAAAAGCAAGGGGCGGAGGAAGTTCTCTTCCAAGTGGATGCATTAACAGACGAAGTGCGCCGCGAGTTTGCCGTTTTAAAAAGGATGAATATCAAGGTTCGTTATTTTATAACGGGAGAGGAAAAGATGATCCATGCGTTTTAAAAATACATCGCCCCGACATTGCTGCCGGGGCGGACCGATACGAGCCGCCCGAAGCGTAACACCTACCATGCTTCCCATCGCTGGGACATGTCACAAAGATAAGAAACTATTTGCATAATAATCAAAGATATGGATAAAAATATCACAGCCTCGGCCGAGGCCTTTGTAAGCGCCGTCCAGAAGTTTCTGCAGGACGACGCCCTCCGGATCGTCGAGACGGAAGCCCTGAACCACTTCCAGAACAGTTTCGTCGACCAGGGCTTTACGGACAAAGGCCTGGTGCAATGGCCGAAACGGAAGATTCCCCGGCGCAAAGGCAAGCCGATATCCGGCAAGACGCTTGAAAAGTGGAAAGCCAAGAATGAAGGCCGCGCCCTCCTGGTCTCGCATGCCGGCGACACGAAAGGGACGCACATGGCTAACAGCATCGTCGGCGAACAGGCTCCCGGCAAAGTGACGATCATCGTCGATAAGCCATACGCCCAGGTGCACAACGACGGCCTGCGTGCCGGACGGCCTCCCGGCTTCACGATGCCCCAGCGCCGGTTCGTCGGGCCGTCCGGACAGCTGGAGCAAAAAATACAGGCTAAATTCGAAAAGGAAATAGACAAACTCATTAAAAAATTCTGATCATGCTTTACGAAACATTCGATTCCGTCCGGGCGCTTTTAAACGCGATCCCGCAGCTAAAAACAGTCCAATGGTATAACGCCCAATACGAAGGCACGATCTACGTTTCGCCGGTCGCCTTCGTGGAGTTTCCCGAACGCATCCCGTTGGAGCAGGTTGCCGGCTCTGCCTGCCGTGCCGACTTCGCCCTGCGCATCCACATCGTCAGCGCCTGTACGGCCGCACAGGACGGGGCGATTGCCGACAATGTCATACAGGGACACGAAACGGTCGCCGCCCGTGTAATGGACATCCTTCAGGGCAGACAAATCCGGATGAAGGAAAGCCGGTCTACGAGCCTTGTGCCTTCCGGCTGGCAACATTACCATAAATATAAGGGGTGGATGGTGACATTTGTCGATTTCAGGGCGATGGCCATCTTGGACTAAAACAGGGACAGCTGGCGGTTGTCCTCTTCCTTTTTTTTCCGGCCGAACTTCAGCTCATGTTTGGCCGGATAGGAAAGCCAGCGGTTGAACGTGGAGTAAGAGATCACGAACATGTCCTTGATGATGTTCTCATATACATACAGCTGCGTGACACCATGCTTCTTATGCTCCAGCACGATATCCTGCACCCTTGCCATCTTGATCAATGTATTTCTGTTTGTATACGGCATAACCCAAACGAACTAAGCCCGACTAACCCGACAACGGACTTTCCATACAAAATAAGGGTCATAACCAATACAATACAAACTTTTCAACGCTTTTCTTCATGCATCGCACCTTTTGCCACATCCGCCGCCTTGCCGCATCCCACCTTTGCAAACGCAATGGGGCGGAAAGAGGGGCTAATCCATCTTTCATAATCCTTCATTCATCATTCACATCATGGCACAGAAATTCAAACTGATCGAACGCCGGAACCTCGGAAAGGACAACGGGGATGTCCCCCGCAAGTACTACGCGCAAGCGGTGAACAACGGCTACGTGGCTTTCGACGAGCTCTGCCTGGAGATCGCCGAAAACTGCACGCTGACCTCGGCCGACGTCAAGGCGGTCATGGACCGCATGAACTACATCCTCGACAAGAACCTCAAAGCCGGGCGCATCGTCCAGTTCGGCGAAATCGGCTCTTTCCGTCTCGCCGTCGGCTCGACCGGCAGTGTGGATGTAAAGTCGTTCAACGCTTCGCTCATCAAGAAGCCGAAGATCGTCTTCACGCCCGGCAGCAAGCTGCAGACGACACGCACGCTGACCTCCTTCGAACGCATCTCCGAAGGGGCCGACGATGGCGACGGCGACGGGGGCGAAGAGGAACGTCCGGGGGAACTTTGAGCAATTGGCAACTGACAATTGACAATTAAAAAAAGGATGCGACCTTTGCAGAAATAGCGTGTATGCTTTTTCGCAAGAGGTTGCATCCTTTGCTTTTATTGCTTACATTTACATCAACCAAATAAATCTCATGGGTAATTTCAAGATACGCGCGTACGGCCTGCAAGAACTGGCCATGCTTTATTTTCCGAACAGCACTCCCCAGAGCGCCAGTAACCAACTGAAAAAATGGATGAACAAAGAGAAACTGCTCGCCAGGCTCAAAGATGCCGGATATGCCGCCGGCCAGAAGATACTCACCCCGCGCCAGGTCGAACTCATTGTCGGCCATGTCGGGGAACCGTAAACAAGAAACCACCTGACAAATGGCTCAAATCCATGTCAGGTGGTTTCTTTTATGCAGTTTGTATATAGGCTTTTCCGATGTTATTTTCAATAATTTTTACGGCCTTGGTTTGTGCAATGCTGATAACGGCAGAATGATGCACGCTTAAAACTTTATCCTGGAACTCTTGATCAGCCTCTAAAGATTCTATTTTCAAACCTAAATCCATTAAATCTGGCATGTGCAGATGACGGCTGTGAGACAATGTCATGGCATGACTGCCTAAATATTGGATTATATCGGCCACAATAGTTTCTCTGTCAGGATCCTCTTCAAACATATTCGTTTTAAGCCAGTCCGAAACCATCGATTCCGACCATTTTACGGCCTTCTCGCATTCTCCTATCAAAGTCGGATGATATTTAGCCAGAACTTCCCGCCAAACATGGATACGAGTTGGATCTTCTTTCACATCTTTCATAATCCGTTCAAATTCTTCCAGTAATCCATGAGCAGGATAATAACCGAACTGCGGATCTATCGGTCCCAGATTGGATTGTTTACCCATAGCAATACTTTTACAGGCACATGCGATCATCGTTCCTGCCGACATGGCAATTTGAGGGACAATGGCCCGTATGTCATTACCGAACAAAGACTTTAAATAGAAAACGATGGATTCGGTCGCCGAAATATTGCCTCCGGGCGTATGCAATATCAAATCCAAACCTTTGTCTCTGTCTAATTTGTTCACTACGGTCATGAAACCGTTTTTATCATTATCATTGATACCGAAATCTACGCCTTGCTGCATCAAGGGTTGTTTTTGAAGAAATCCCGAATAATATATAATCGTGTTTCTCCCGGTATAATCACTTAGCTCTTTGACGTACTTCCGTCTTGTGATATCCAATACATTCGGAATAGAGCCTATCTCGTTTAAAACTTCGTCCCATGTTGGCATAACCGAATTTTCTTAGAAGCAGACCATGGATGTCGTACTGTTTGACAACTTGATGGTTTTAGTCTCCTTATGTTCTTCCGTGGGGGAAAAAGCCGGCCATGATGGTATGAATTGAATTTCTTTTTGTACTTCGATATTATATTTCCGGTACAGTTCTTCTGCCTCCTGTATCTTTTTCTGTTTGATGCCTTCTAATAGTTGTTGATCCATTTTTCAAGATGTTTTTTGTATGTATTTTTCCTTATGGATGAAATGTTGTTTAGAAACAACGCCTCAAATATAGAGATTTGTTTTGGTTCCGGTAACAAACGTTACCGTTAATTTAAAACAAAACCGTCTCCCATGTTTAGGATTCATAATCCGCGCCCCATTCAACCGTGATGGTTGCTTTTACCTTCTTCGTGCCGTCGCAGAGGCTGCAGGGGGTGAAGGCGTGTTCGTTGCGGCCGGTTTCGTCCAGGAAGCCGCCCCGCCCGCCACAGCGGGGGCAGGGGACATTGCTGATGTGTTTCGTTTCGGTTTTCGTGCCGTACCGGTCCGGCACGATGTCCAAGATGTATTTCAGTTTGCTCATAATCTTTTAGATTTTAGAATAATACGGGTTCTTTTGATTCTTTGATATATTCCAGGACCAGGTAGTCCATCAGCTGAGTTTCCCAGTTGATGCCGGGGCGGTTCTTGCACGAGCTCTTGATCAGTCGGCGGCATTCTTCGGGCAGCAGGCCGGTGTCGAGCTTCGCTATCGGGAGGTTGATCTGGTCGAGCTGGATCGTGGCGGCGTGCGTGATCTTCGCATCGCCCTTCCAAAAGCCTTTCAGGTAGATCTGCTTGACAGCACCGACGGCATTCCGCACCGGCGCATGCAGGCGGATCGCGGTGAAGCACTGGCAGTTCAGTTTGTTGTTGTAGTTCTTGTCAAATTCAAATCGTTCGTCCATAACGCGATGATATTTTCCGTTTTGTTGTTTACACTTGAAGCAATAGACCATCCATTTGCCCTCTTTCCTGTCCACCCGGCACACGGTATAGCGGAAGCCGCAAGGACAGACGTATATCCAGTGGCCGGGGGCGAGGGTAACGGACTTCGTTTTTTTCACTCGATTGCGCTCATGGAGAGTGGCAACGCGTGTTCTTTCCCGTTCTCGTCGCGGATGACGACTTCGATGAACTGGCAGGTGGCGACCGGGCGGTAGGCATCTTTGATGATCCGGATGCCGTCGAGGAAGTCCTCGTTGCCGCTTTTGACGGCCAGGCGTTCCAGTTCCAGCACCTTCTGCGCCTTCAGGTTGCCTTTCCGGTCTTTGGACAGGAGGTTCATGACGGTGTCGACCAGGGAGGCACTGTTTTCGTCTTTCGCCAAGGTGCGGAGGAAGGTTTTCACCTTCTCCACGCCGACGCCGACCGTGTCGTCCCAGCCCTCGTTGATGCGGTTGCCGATGCGGATCGTCTTGCTGCCGTCCTGCGTGGTGAGCGTGTCGCTCTTGCGGTCGAGCTTGACGTTGAAGAGCTCGTTCTTCATCTTGATGATCGTCTCGCTGCTGCCGAAGATGTCCGCCTTGGCGTCCATCATGACGGAGGAAACGTTTTGCAGCTTCTTGACGGTCTCTTCCACCCATTCGTCCACGATCGACTTGTAGTTCTCGCGTTCTTGCTGCACACGCGCCCTTTCGGCTTTCTCTTCGGCCTCGAGCTGGCGGCGCAGGTCTGCCCGCTGCTCTTTCGTTAATTCTTCGATGTTCATATTTTCTGATTTTTTTAAGTGATTTATTCCGTTTATCTCCTGAAATCCTCGTTCACCTCCAGCGCGTCTTCGCCTTTGAGGTCGAGGATCTTCTTGTCGATCCAGTTCAGGCGGTTGACCTGCTTGCTGTTGTCCTCCCCTGGATGCGTAAAAAGGTGGTCCAGGATGCGGTCGCTTTCGGCTTCCAGATTTTCGACCTGCTCCTTTTCCTCCGGGGTCATGACCTTGCGTTGCTCTTGTTTCGTGCGTGTCATGGGGGTCAGTTTTTCGATACGATGTAATCCAATGCCGGATTGCCGTCGATGCAGATGCTGTTCTTCTTGCAATACAGGCTGTAGATGGCCGTGAGGCGGCTTTCGGGGATCGCGTTGAAGTTCCCGCAACTGGCGGCACGGCAGGCGACAGCCATCGCGTAGCGGATTTTCTCGGTAGGCGTGTCAAACTTGTACCCTAACTTGTCAATCCAGCCGCAGATCGCGGCGATCACGCGTTTAGCCGCCTTGTCACGATCTTCGTCATATCTCGACTGCCGTTGGCGGCTGTCGCCCTTCATCGCTTCGATCATCAGGCTGTAGCGGTCCGGGTATTTCCGGTACATTTCCGTGAGGGAACAGGTCTGTCCGCCGCTGTACTGGCTTACCAGCCCTTCCTTGATCACGTCCTTATATTGCTCCTGGTAACCGGGGACGTCCCGGATCAGCGACCAGAACAGGGCGTGGGAAGGAGCGCGTTTCTTGCTTTGTTTCTTAGGTGTTGCCATAATTTTTCAATTTATTTATTTGTCCATTGTCGATTCGTCTGTCAATTCGTCCGTGTCTTCGACCAGCCGGAACTTCTTCAACCGCTCCCTCACCTGCTTGGGCGATACCAGCCTGACCTTTTTGGCGACGACCCGGCCGTCTTCGACCATCAGCTTCGTGCTGAACGTCCCCAACCCCTCCAGTGTGACCGGTTCCCCGTTTTCCAGATGTTTGTAAACACGTTCCACGAATGCGTCCAATACGCTCATGCACCGGATGACCGGTATGCCGATTTCCCGTTCTATCTCCAGGGAGATATCCTTGGTGGAGACCGCTTCCTTGCGGGAGGTGCGGACCTCCGTGTTCTGAAACTGCCGTTGGATTTTCTTGTACTTGATCATGTCTATTTGTTTTGAAGGTAAAACATCGATTCGAAAAACTCCTTGGTAAGCGGTTCGCCCCGGCGGTCGGCCTCCCGGATGGCGGGTTCGAGATAGTCGGCCAGCTCGCCGTAGTTGTCGGCATTCAGGCGGAGCAGTTTCACGAAGTCCCTGCCATAGCCCCGTCCCTCGAAGAAGCGGGCGAAGGTGCGGTCGATCGGCCGGATGTGGCGTATGCCGGCCTTGAAGCGGCGGATGAACTGCGGCATGCCCTCCTTGCGTTTCGTCTTCTCCAGCTTGTTCAGGATATCGTCCGTCCCGATCATGACGATGGCGCAGATACCGCGGAGGTAGTCGTAGATCGTCTTGATCGAGAGGAGGCCGCGGAGGGAGAGGTATTCCGCCTCGTCGAACACGAGGATCGGCTGGTTGCCGTTGTCGGCGACGCGGCTCAACTCCATGCTGATCCGGTCGATCCGGTAGGAGACGGACCCGTCGAACGAGACCTTCAGCTCCTTTTGTATCTTGCGCACCAGGTCGCTGATCGAGTCGTTCTGGTTGCAGGTCACGACATACGTCCCTTGTGGGTAGGCCTGCCGGAAGCGTTCGACCGTGTAGCTCTTCCCGCTGCCCGTTTCGCCCACGATGATGCGGGTGGTGGAGGTCTCTTTCGCCTCGGTCAGCTCCTTGACGATGTCAACAAACTGTTCGGTCTCCACCAGCGGCCAGTGATCCTTCGCCACCTTGTGACCGATGCGCCCGGCAAGGGCGAGAAACCACTTGTCGTCGATCTCCGACTCCTTGCCGGTCCGGCTGTTGATGAAAGTGTACACAACTTTCATCATGCTGCTCAGGTAGCTGACATTGACCCCGGTCAGCTTCGACAACTCATTCTGGCTGATGCCTTTCTCCGCCATGTAGGCTGCGGCAGCCTGTATGATGGACTGTTTTTCTTCTATCTTCATAAGTCTCTGAATTTATTTAGGTCTATCCTTGATTTCGCATATTCTTCATAAGCCGCCTCCGCCTGCTTTTTCTCCGTTTCAGCGGCCTTTTTATGGTGTTTGATTGCTGTTTTGGCAAGGATCTTTTCCTCCAACGCCTTTTCCTTTTGGGCGTTGGTGATCTCCTTGGCACGTTTGCCACCGAGCAGTTTGGCCGCCACGTTGTAGGGTAGCTGTTCGTCGATCCAGTCAGCAACTTCTTTTACCTCGTTTTCGTACCGTGCGACGGCTTCCGCCTGTGCCGTCTGCCGCCATACATGGTGGCCGAGGTTGCGGACGCTTTGGCCGGTCTCCTCCGCATGGCTGTTGCTCGCCTTGCGGGCGGCAAAGGCGGTGAACATGAAGCGGTCGTCCATCGTGTAGAGGTCGCACTCCTCCTCGTCCCAATACATACGGGCTTTCACCTTGGCGGCATATCCCAGGTATTCCCGGATCACCTCGCCGACCGATTCCACATCGGGAATCTCGAACATGTGCTTCCGGCCGCCTTTCGTGATCACGATGTTGCCACGCTGGCGGGTAATTTCCTGTACCGTGCAGTTGCCGGCAATATGCTTCCAGACGCGCGGGTCGATCTCTTTGGCTTCCGGATGGATGCTTTCGGCATACAACTCCGAACGGCTTTCGCCGCTGCGCATGACGTGGTTGTTCCAGTCCTCGATCTTCTGTCCGACCTGGCGGACCACTTCCTCGTAGGACGGGAACGTGGCGGCATCGAGGTATTTGTCGTTGGCGGTGTTTTCAATGTCTGTGCTGTTCCAACTGGAACCGAGCCAGTTAAACTCGCTGCGGATTGTCTTTTTGAACAGGCGGAACTGCGTTTCGGCATAGTTGGCCTGCGAGTTCCCTGATTCGATGGTACGTGTCTTCCGGCATACTTGCGCCAAAAACTCCTTGCTTTCCCCTCCGGTAAACGCACCGTGGTTATCGCTGATGAACTCCATAATCTCGCGCTTTCCGCAATCACGCAACCCCATCAGGACGGCTTCGCGCACCATTTCGGGCGTCTCGCTGTGCTGCCCGGCCGATGCCGGTGCCCAACCGACGATCTTGCCGGTGGCCACGTCCGACACCATCATGATATACAGGCGCATCGACCGCCGTTTGCCTTCCTTGTCCCGGTAGGAATAGGCCAGCGTGCCGGAACCATCGGCGCACCAGAGCGAATTGCCGTAGCGCAGCTTCTCCGACGGGATATAGGACAGGAAAGCCGATGAGAACGCTTTCCAACCGTGCCGCTCTCGGTAGGTCATCCGCCTGGTGTTGTACATGTTCGTATAGTGGCAGAAGGTGGAATAACTGAGCGGTTTTTCGCCTAAATGGGCGATGTCGCGTTCGTATTGGTTCCAGAGGGCGATCTTGCTTTCCTTCGCCGAACCGCCGAAATTCATCCACAATTTCAGGATCAAGGCTTCATGGATATCGAAACGCTTGATCTCGCCGGTCTCTTCGTCCACTATCTTGCATTTGCCGATCTTGCGGGCATTGTCGTTGCCGTAGCGCCCGGAGACGAGAAAGGCATACTGTTCAGACTCGTCCGCTGGGAAATAGTGGAGTTTCTTCCGGAGGCTCTCGCCGGTTGTCACCGTGAAACCCTCCAGCTGTTTCTTGTACAGGATCAAGGCGCACGCCTTGTAGAACTCTTCTTTCGTGCGGTAGCCGAACTCCTTGTAGCCATCATCCGCCGCCAACTGCTTGACGCAACGCGCCCACGTGATGGCTTCCGCCAGTTCTCCGGCTTTATCTTTGTTGTATTTGCAGGTTCCATCTATCTCGTAATAGCGGAAACGGAGAAAGTCGGTATTGCTGACCCGTTTCTTTACGTATTCCTCGATGCTCCTTCGCGAGCATTGCTCCGCGATCCGCGTCTCCATCGAACGAAGCTCATCCGCCGCCAACATCAACGTGTCTTTATCCCCCAGCCGGGAACGGTAGCGAGTGTCTTTCCGGTCGGGGATATAGTCGTAATCATAATAAAAGCGGCCGTCGATGCGGGCAAATCGCCACGACTTGCCGGTGGCAGGCAGGATGTCTTTCGTGCGGTGGCAGGGGGAGACGGATTTCTTATATGTTGGTCTTGTAAATTTTCTACAATAATCAGCAGTGTCATTCCCCAGCTCATTACAGATAAACTGTTCCGATAGCCACACCGTCGGCGTGCCCTGGAACGTCCTCACTATTATATCACCTTGTCCGATATTCATCGCTAAAATACTTTTCTATTAGTTCCCGGAAGCGGATTCGAACCGCTGACCATATCGTCTGAATTACCAGTTTCGATTGTTCTACCTGACTGAACTATCCGGATTCCGCCCTCGTACCGCGGGCCGCGTACCGATTCGAACCTAAACCAATCTTTACCTAAAAAATCGACCTTGATTGTTTATCCTTCGTCCGTCATCCGATCCACAAACCGGATGAAGTCTCGTTGTGCCCGTGAAGGAATGTTCACTATCAGGACGCACCAGGCGGCGGCCGTAGCCAACATCGCCCATACCTGTCCGGGAATCTCTGTCCCGCTCTCCACACACCATTCGACCGTCTGGAGCCCTGCCAGCGTAAACACCGCCATCAACACCCACATCATGCAAACCACAGCCATCGCCAATATCCTGATCGCTTTCATATCATTCGCCCTCCGCCAATTGTGCTTTCGCCCCGGTTTTAGTCTCATAAACCAAACCCGGATCAGTCAATTCCATCCATCCGAAACGGGCTTTCAAAAGACGATCCAACGCTGCCCAATTCTCCAGCGACACGCAGTCATTGTAGTTATACCACTGGCTTTCCCCCGTCTCCGGATCAAGCCCGACAATACCCCAAAACACCTTGCCCGGCACACCGATCCGTACCTTGCAGCAATCCGTGGCATACACGGCCTTGAACACAGGCCTCTCGTCCTTTTTCTCGCCCGTATAAACCAGCATCCTGTAGTTGACGCCATACTGAGAGTCCATCTCGAACAGAGCCTCGCATAATTCTTTGTAATTCAATTTTTCAGCCATTTTCGTATCATATTTAGTAATTGCCCCGCCGCCGGACCCGATCCGGCAAATGCAAGCCTTTAACTTTCTTGGCGGGAATAGTTGGAGGCAATTGGTTATACGCCTATCTTTGAGGCTATCTAAGTAAAAAATAGCATTATGTTTTATTCTCCTGAAGAATACGAATACGAAGCAGGGAAAAGGTGGGCTGCCAAAGAAGGCGCCAATATTTCTATGTATATACTTCCACTATATCGTAAAATTCTTCGAAATACTAAGTGTCCAATTCATAAAGTACATCCCCGTCTATTATGGGCGTACAACACGATTCCTTATGAAGATGGAAAATACACAAGAATATATCTTACAAACGAGTGCTGCCCAGAGTTGCTCAAAGTGACGACCAATAAGCTCAAAGTAGTGCTGGGAGATGATTTTACGCAAGGTGTATTTCACCACTGCGAAGTGTAATCGTCCATTTTCTTCCCAGCACATCATATTTAATTCATGATGTTTCATGAATAATGTTTTGAAAGTGTCCTGTATGTATTGTTCAACATCGACAGGACACTCTGAACGTTTTACGATTAAATGTTCTACTTCTTTTCCTTGTACAACAGGCATCGGATACCGTCCATTAGAAAAGGACGGAGTTTTCACATTAACTAAACCAAGAACATCTTTATTCATCTTTTGTCCTCCATAAATCTTATTTATAAATAATAACCCGTTCTTCTCTCTTCACCGATCCCCCCAACTTGATCGCCATCGCCCGGATCTTCCTCGATAGTTCCGTATCAATGTGGCAGTTCAATGCCAGACTGATCGTTTTATCACTGCACCGAAGGATTTCCTTCACCTTTTTTCTAATTGCTGTATCTGCTAAAACTTTTGCCATATTCAATATTTAATGATTAATTATTATCTTTACAGCGTCGGTAATGTTCATTACGACGACGCAATATTACGATATATATCGCAATCAAACAAGTTTATTACGATGAAAATCGCAACTACAAAAGAAAGAATATTGGAATACATTGATTATAAGGGTATTTCAAAGCAGTTTTTTTTTAAAGAAACTGGGCTAAAGCGTGGCTTTTTGGATGCAGATAAATTACATACAAGTATCCCAGATACATTCATTGCGATTATAATCGCAAAATATCCGGAAATTGACTTAAATTGGCTTCTTACCGGCCGCGGTTCCATGTTAAAAACCGAGTCCACGTCGCCGATGGGCGAGCGGGTAGCAGTAAAAGAGGGTAATTTTCCGGAGATTAACTATGAACACAAAGGGGCACCTTACTACAATGTGGATTTTATTGGCGGTTTCGACCTTGTACTTAATAACCAAACCCGCAACCCAGACTATTATATAGATTTCCCTCCTTATAATAAAGAAGGAGTAATTTGGTGCAACATTACCGGTCACTCGATGGAACCGGAATTGAACAACGGTGATTTTATTGCCATGAAGGAAATGTATTCTCCCGTTCAATATCTTCCAGCAGGAGAGATTTACGGCATCATTACAGATGACTATCGCACCGTCAAACGCCTTCGCATGGCAGAGCGAAAAGACTTTGTACGCCTGATTCCAACCAACAAAAGCCCTGAATACTGCGAACAGGAAATCCCCGTCTCTATAATCCGCAAAGTTTATGCGGTATTGGGTAGTATGCATAGGCTGTTTTAAAATACATAAATATTATACCATGATAAACATTGAGTTAATTGACTTCAGAAGAGTTATAATGCATGAGATTCTTAGAAAAACAAATCAATCTGATGCTATGCCAAGTTGCGTGAACAGTTTAGTCGTATTAGACGATGATGTTGTTAAGACATTAAAAGACAGGCTAAATATAGCATTTGGCAAAAGAACCAGGTGCTTTGAAATGAATATTGCGAATATAGCTCCGGGCTCTTTTTACGATTTGTGCAAGGATCTAAAATTGCAAGAAGACGATGTCTTTATTGAAAATTCGCAGCAATTGGCTGGTCTATTAGCAAAATCTCAAAATCAAAAGAAAATACCGGGAGGTTATTTCCTGTTTATAGAAGGCGTAAATCGGGTAAATCAGACTTCGGTATATATTGCAATAAAAGCGGATCTACAAGAAGCTTTACTAAAGGATAAGGCAACAGGTGTTATATCGGTTTTGAAAGAAGTCTTTTTATCACCGGCACAAAAATTTTACAAAGTAGGACTAATGGAAGAGAAAACCAATGAAGTGCAATCTATTGATCCTAATGATTATTTTACCTGTTTATTGTTTGACGAACAATTCAATACGTCAGAAGCACTTCCTGCAACATACTTTTTTAAAGATTTCCTTGGTTTTTCGGAAGATAGAAACGCTAAGATAGTAACGAAACGTTTCTACGATCAAGCTTCTTCTTTTATTAATGCAAACTTTCCGGATATGGAAGAAAGGCTAAATCTTTTAAACGCATTGAAAGTAAATTTGATAGATTCAAACAATCAGCTATTTGACCCTAAAGAATTCGGAGATTCTTTTATTGGCGATTTGGATAAAAGAAATCAATATTCAAGTATAATGTTATCTCAATTTCCGTCTTCCTTCTTGAAAAACACAGCTTTATTAGATGCGACATTTAAACATTCCAGTATGTTCTTCCCGAACAAGATTAAGATATCAGGACCTTCTACCGACTTTGATACTTATGTTTCTATTGTTTCGGATGAAGAAGGACTAAGGCATATAGACGGTCTGTTTGAAGAGTATACTGTCTTATTGGTAAAAGGGAAACCTCGGAGAAATGTCTGAAGAAGAAATAAAGAAAGAGTTTGGAATCTTGAAGCCTGATTTAGAGGTTTGGGGAAAATTTGTAGATCAAACAATAAAAGACATCATTTGTCATTATAGGTATGGTGAAATTCAAATACTTCCTAAACATCGAGTAAAAGATGAACAATCTTTCATCAATAAGGCTTTATATAGAGGAAAGGGGTATGACAATCCCATGGTTCAAATAGAGGACAAGGTAGGGACAAGAGTTATTGTTTTGGTTACGGACATCATAGATCGTGTTTCAAAAGACTTGATGGACTACACTCGATGGAATATCAAAGAGTCTAAAACAAAGCATGAGATTTTTGAGGAAGTGCCAGATAAGTTCGGGTATCAATCCATTCATTATATCGTTACTCCTAAGGATAATTGTTGTAATTTTGCCTCTGGTTCTTCCAGGCTGGAACAGTTAACCTGCGAGATACAAGTCCGGACACTCTTGCAACACGCTTATGCGGAGATAAGTCATGACAATGTTTATAAAGGGCCATATAAAAACGACCCTGTAATTTTGAGGCAATTGGCAAAATCCATGGCATTGATGGAAGCGGCCGATGACTATTTTTGTAAAACACTGGAGCAGGTATCGGCTCCACAAAATAAAGAGAATATGCTACTGGAATATTTGGTCAAGGTATTTATGAAGATCAGAGGTCTTGATGAACCTCCTTCTTTCGACCGGAATTTAGCCGAAGAAGTTCTGTCTTTGGTTGCAGATAAGCATATTTCAGTAGAAGATATTGATATTTTCCTTGAATCCAAAGCTGAGATTGTAGATGCCATTCGATATGGTAAAAGTGTAATAACCCAACAACCAATTATTATCCTATTGGCATATTGTTTGGATAAATTTCCATATGATTTGCAAGAAAAATGGGATATAGATTATGATGTCTACAATTCCGTATGTAGAAGTTTAGGGTATGCTCCCAATCGCTAATACAAGTAATATGTAAATAAAACCAACGGTACAAAAAATGCCATGAAAAAAAAGCATGGCAAAAAGCATGGCATTTTTCATGGCATTCCATTGGTACAGAAAATGCCATGCTTTTTGTCTGTATCCTCACTTGTTGCTCCGTATCAAATGCGACTGTATAATCATTGCCCGTTTGGTGATTTTGTAGCTTCCATCGGTCATTCCGGCGTGAAGGAGACTATTCTTGGTGATCCCAACTTCTTCCTCACTCAGCACGTCGAAGATGGCGGAAATGGAGCCAAAATAGTAGTTCTTTTTCTCGAAGATCAGATGTACATGGATTACTTTTGTCATAACGGATATAGTATATTTTATGACACAAATATACTATATAATCATTATATGGAATAATTTGAACATATATTCGATTTGTTTTTGATTGCCATATACAGGAGAACACAGTCATTTTTTCCTACCACATCCATTTACTTCGATAGAACAATTCCATTGCAACCCATTACCGTTTTTCCCTCCTTTCAAGTAGAAGCCTCAGATTCGTCCATTTTCAGTTCCACAGTTCCATCCCAATTAAAACAGAGTATAACTTATCCATCAAAAAGACGGTCTTGTTTAAAACCAAATTCAAATCAATTCTACTTCAAACGAGACCGTCGCAGAGTGTTTATTATCTTATTTCTATTTGTTTTACAGCGTTTTACGTGTATTTATCCATTAATGAGAGAGTTGTACTATTGGTTTTGCCCCCTATAGTAGAAGATTGAAAAGTAGAGCTTGTTTATAAGGAAAGGATATTTCGGATTTATAAATAATCTTGTACCTTTGCGTTCAAATTCAAAAATCAAAAACACTATTTACAATGGGTGGTTTTTTCGGAACTATTTCTAAGTCGGCTTGTTCAACTGATTTATTCTATGGCACCGACTATAATTCTCATCTGGGGACCCGGCGTGGCGGTATGGCTACATACGATAAGGAGGTCGGGTTCACACGTTCGATTCACAATCTGGAAAGTTCTTATTTTCGTACAAAGTTCGAGTCTTCTCTCGATAAGTTTGTGGGAAATGCCGGTATCGGCATTATCAGCGATACGGATGCGCAGCCGATCGTCATCAACTCTCATCTCGGAAAGTTCGCTATCGTGACGGTTGCGAAGATCAATAATGTCGATGAGTTGGAACAGGACTTGCTGAAGGCCAACATGCACTTTTCCGAACTGAGTTCGGGCAAGACGAATCTGACCGAACTTGTGGCGTTGCTGATCACGCAGGGAAAAAACTTTGTCGAAGGAATAGAAAATGTCTATGACCGTATCAAAGGTTCCTGCTCCATGTTGTTGCTTACGGAAGACGGCATCATCGTGGCACGCGACAAGTGGGGACGAACGCCTATTATTATAGGTAAGAAAGAGGGCGCTTTTGCCGCGACGAGCGAATCGAGCAGTTTGCCCAATTTGGATTATGAGATAGACCGATTTGTCGGACCGGGTGAAATCTTGTGCATGCGTGCCGATGGTATCGAGCAGATGCGCCGGCCGAACGAAAAGATGCAGATATGTTCCTTCTTGTGGGTTTATTATGGTTTCCCCGTCTCTTGCTATGAGGGAAGGAATGTCGAGGAAGTCCGTTTCCAATGTGGCTACAAGATGGGAAAGAAAGATGAGAGCAAGGTGGATTGTGTCTGCGGTATTCCCGATTCGGGTGTCGGCATGGCCTTGGGGTATGCCGAAGGAAAAGGAGCGCCTTACCATCGGGCTATCGCCAAATACACGCCGACCTGGCCGCGCAGCTTCACTCCGGCCAACCAGGAAATGCGTTCGCTCGTGGCCAAGATGAAACTGATTCCCAACCGGGCCATGCTGGAAGGCAAGCGTATCCTGTTTTGTGACGACTCGATCGTACGTGGGACACAGCTTCGCGACAACGTGAAAATTCTGTATGACTACGGAGCAAAAGAGGTGCATATGCGTATTGCCTGTCCGCCCCTTATCTACGGTTGCCCATTTATCGGCTTTACTTCGTCGAAGAGCGACCTTGAACTGATCACCCGCCGGATCATCAAAGAACTGGAAGGAGACGAGAACAAGAACCTGGAGAAATATGCGACAACCGATTCGCCTGAATATCAAAAAATGGTGCAGATCATTGCCGAACGTTTCGGCCTGAGCTCGTTAAAGTTCAATACGCTGGAGACGCTCATCGAAGCGATCGGTTTGCCGAAATGCAAAGTCTGTACGCATTGTTTCGACGGAAGCAGTTGTTTCTAAAGAGATGTGACCGGATGATATAAGGAAAATCATGTGCAGAAATGCACATGATTTTTTTGTTGTTAATGACACTTTGTTTACTTTTATGGCTTGTAACATTAATGATAAGCTTATGACAGTAACAGATAGATTTTTGAAGTACGTGACGTTCGACACCGAGTCGAGCGAAACGACAGGCGTGACCCCCAGTACGCCGGGACAGCGCGTGTTTGCCGAAGCATTGGTGAAAGAGTTGGAAGAGGTCGGATTGGAAGATATCACCCTCGACGACAAGAGCTACCTGATGGCTACCCTGCCGGCCAATACGGCAAAGGAAGTTCCGACGATCGGCTTTATCGCCCATTTGGATACCAGTCCCGATATGTCGGGCAAGGATGTCAAGCCCCGTATCGTGAACTATAAGGGAGGCGATATCGTGTTGTGTGCCGAAGAGAACGTGGTGCTCTCGCCGCTCATGTTTCCCGAACTGAACGATTATAAGGAACAGGACATCATCGTGGCCAACGGCAAGACTTTGCTGGGAGCAGACGATAAAGGGGGAGTGGCCGCTATCATCGCCGCCATGAAATACCTGAAAGATCATCCGGAGATCGAACACGGCAAGATCCGTATCGGGTTTACGCCCGATGAAGAGATAGGAGCCGGAGCCGACTATTTCGATGTCGAAAAGTTCGGTTGCGAATGGGCCTATACGATCGACGGCGGGCAGATCGGCGAGTTGGAATACGAGAACTTCAATGCTGCCGGAGCCAAAGTCGTTTTCAAAGGGCTGAACGTGCATCCGGGATATGCCAAAGACAAGATGCTGAACGCATCGTTGCTGGCGGTGGAGTTTGCCTCCTGGCTGCCTGTCGCACAGCGTCCCGAACATACGTCCGGCTATGAAGGCTTTTTCCACCTGACCGGCATGAGCGGAACGGTCGAAGAGGCTTCCCTTTCCTATATTATACGCGACCATGTGCGCACTGCTTTCGAACAGAAGAAGGAGCTGTTGCGCGAGTTGGTGAAACGCATGAACGAGATGCATCCGGGCAGCACGACGCTCGAAATGCGCGACCAGTATTACAATATGCGTGAAGTGGTCGAACCGAAGAAGTTTATCGTGGACCTGGCGTTCGATGCTATGAAGGAAGCCGGTGTCACGCCTTTGGTGAAACCGATCCGCGGAGGGACGGACGGCGCTCGCCTGTCTTTCATGGGACTGCCTTGCCCGAATATCTTCGCCGGCGGGTTGAACTTCCACGGCCGTTATGAGTTCCTGCCGGTCAAGTCGCTTGAAAAGAGCATGGAGACGGTCGTTAAAATAGCAGAATTGTTAGTCAAAGGAAATTATAAATCATAAATCACAAATCATAAATCATGAAAACAACTCCGTTTACCGACGTGCACATCGCACTCGGTGCCAAAATGCATGAATTTGCAGGTTTCAACATGCCGATCGAGTATACCGGTATTATCGACGAACACATGACCGTAGTGAACGGTGTAGGCGTGTTCGATGTTTCCCACATGGGCGAGTTCTGGGTAAAAGGCCCGAACGCCCTGGCATTCATCCAGAGCATCACCTCGAACGACGCTTCCGTGTTGCCGATCGGCAAGGCTCAATATACTTGCTTCCCGAATGACAAGGGCGGTATCGTGGACGACCTGTTGGTCTATCATTATGAACCGGAAAAATACCTGTTGGTCGTCAATGCAGGCAATATCGCCAAAGACTGGGACTGGTGCATAAGCCATAACACGGTAGGGGCGGAACTGGAGAACTCTTCCGACCGTACTGCACAGCTGGCTGTCCAGGGTCCGAAAGCCATCGAGGTTTTGCAACGTCTGACTCCGGTCGACCTGTCTTCCATCCCTTACTATTCGTTTGTGACAGGCGAGTTTGCCGGTTGCAAGAACGTCATCATCTCCAATACGGGATATACCGGAGCCGGTGGTTTCGAACTTTATTTCTATCCGGAAGAGGCCATGACGATCTGGAACGCCATCTTCGAAGCCGGCAAGCCCGAAGGTATCAAACCGATCGGCCTGGGGGCACGCGACACGTTGCGTCTGGAAATGGGCTTCTGCCTGTACGGCAACGACCTCGACGACACTACTTCGCCGATCGAAGCCGGTCTGGGATGGATCACCAAGTTTGCCGAAGGCAAGAACTTCACCAACCGTGCCGAACTGGAACGTCAGAAGAAAGAAGGCGTTAGCCGCAAGTTGTGCGCTTTCGAACTGGTCGACAAAGGTATTCCCCGCCACGGCTACGAAATCGTAGATGCCGCAGACAACATCATCGGGGTGGTGACATCCGGAACCATGTCGCCTGTCTTGAAAAAAGGTATCGGTATGGGATATGTGAAACCTGAATTTGCGAAAGTCGGGACCGAAATCTTTATCAAAGTCCGGAATCGCAATCTGAAAGCCCAGGTCGTAAAAGCACCGTTCCGCAAGTAAGACGAGATAGATAGGAAAACCCATAGGGTTAGGAGGTGTAAAGCATAGCTTTAGCCACCGTAACCCTATGGGTTTTGTCGTGCTTCGGATTTTGTTGTGATTATAGTGGGGGAAATGGGAGATGTTTTGTAAGTTTGCATCCCGAATAAAAAATAGGATATTTCTATGTTGAATTTTCTGAAAAACTGGACATTGCCCGTTGCGATGCTTGCCGGAGCATTGGGGTATTTTGCTTTTGCCAATTTCGCTTTTCTGGAGCCGACAAAACCGTTCATGAATTCTTTTATCGCCTACCTGACTCCCGCTCTTATTTTTGCGCAACTATTGCTGACTTTCTGTAAAGTGCAACCGCACGAACTGCTGCCTTCTCCCTGGCATGGATGGTTGCTGTTGTTCCAGCTTGTTTCGGCTTCTCTGGTGGCCTCTTTGTTGATATTTGTGCATATGGATGGCGCCTACAAGGAGGTTTTCGAGGGTGCGATGGTCTGCCTGATCTGCCCGACGGCTACGGCAGCGGCTGTTATCACCGGCAAGTTGGGAGGGAGCGCGTCCAGCCTGACGACTTACACGTTGTTGTCGAACATCCTGGCGGCGGTAATCGTCCCGCTGATGTTCCCGTTGGTAGAACCCCATGCCGATATAACCTTTATGGCTGCTTTCCTGAAGATATTGAGTAAGGTGTTCCCCTTGCTGCTCTGTCCGTTTTTCCTGGCGATGCTGTTTCGCTATTTCCTACCGAGGCTGCATCATTATCTGTTGGGTTTCCGCGATCTTGCCTTCTATCTCTGGGGTGTCGCGCTTGCCATCGTGACGGCGCAGACCGTGAAGTCTCTTGCCGAAAGCAGCGCTCCGGCAGGAGTGGAGATGCTGATAGCCTTAGCCGGGTTCGTCACCTGCGCCATCCAGTTCTATTTGGGCAAAAGGATCGGGACCCGCTATTCCGACCGCATCAGTGCCGGGCAGGCCCTCGGCCAGAAAAACACCGTACTCGCCATCTGGATGGCCTATACCTATCTGGACCCTCTTTCATCGGTCGGCCCCGGATCATACGTCCTGTGGCAAAACATTTTTAACAGCTACCAGCTTTGGAAAAAGAGGAGGAATGAAATAAAATAATGAAAGTAAGATAATATGTATGGCGAAAAAATGCCTTCTAATACAAATGTTATATGCTTATATTTCATTATCAATATACTTTATAACCCTACATGGGTTTCCTACGGCAACACAATTATCAGGAATAGAACGAGTGACAACGCTTCCGGCTCCGATAACACTGTTTTTACCAATAGTTACGCCCGGTAAAACAATGCTTCCTCCTCCAATCCATGCGCCATCACAAATTTTTATAGGTAACGCATACGTTTTGCAGATTCCTGTCTTTATCTCCTCATCATTCATTATCCTTTCGTGCACTTTCGTTGAATGGGTAGCGGTATATAGCTGCACATTGGAGGCTATCAGTACGTTATTGCCGATTTCAATGATATTGTTATCTACAAATGTGCAATTCATGTTGATGACTACCTGATTGCCAACAAAAATATGTTTCCCGTATTCACAGTGGAAATCAATATCTAAATGAACATTTTCACCTATTTTACCGAATAATTTCTGTAAGATGTTTCTTTTCAGTTCTACATCAGCATAATCCGTATTGTTCAATTCTTTTAGTAATCTTTTAGCATTCAATGCCATTGTTGCCAATTCCTTATCACCACCATTGAATACTTCTCCTGCCAAACATTTTTCCAATTCTGTTTTCATGTCTTAGTATTTTAATAAAAAGAGTTCATTGCTTTCCATAAAGTGTGAGTTTTTGTCTACAAAATAAAACATTTTGGTTTACAGTAAATTTATCCTATGTTAAAAAATGCCTTTCTTATCCTGCTTAACGATTGTTGTGTCATACCTAAGAAGGATGCGATATATCCTAAGTTGGCCCGTTGGAAAAGAGTGGGATATTCTTGCACAAAATGTTCATACCGTTCTTTGGCAGACCAGTTCAACCTGCGGATATGAGTATCTTGCAGTTTGAGGAAGTTCTCCTGTTGGAGAACTCTCATCCAATTGGCTATATCGATGTTTGATTTATACAGGACGTTTAATGTTTCTATGGAGATGGAATAAACCAATGTATCTTCCAGAGTCTCTACATATTCAAATCCGGCTTTGTTCCTGTACAAATCCCATGAGCCGCAGGTGACATCACCTTCCAAAGAGAACCATGTGGTTATTTCTTTTCCGTTATGCAGGATGTATGAGCGTGTCATGCCTTTTTCTATGAAATAAATATGCTTGTCTAAATGGTTGGCTTGTACAATAATGGTTTTGGCAGGGAACAACTGTGGTCTCAGATTCTCTTTTAAGAGGTTTAATGAATCATCCTGCATCGGATAATATTCTTTTATTTTTCTGATTATATTGTTCATTGTTGGTGACTTTTATTTGAATATTATCATTGGACTTGTAGCCAGCCCGTTAGTTTAGCAAAATAATCACCCCTGAACCGATGACCATGATTATTGCACCCAGCAATTTCTTTTTGATATTCTGTTCTTTGAATATCCGATATCCTAAGATGATGCTTACTAAGGTGGATAATTGGAATAGAGCCAAAGCATATCCGACATTCATGTGCGAGAAGACATAGTTTGTCGTGTATTGCATGGTTCCGATGCATAGGACCAAACAACCGTATGCCGGCAAATGATGGCATTTTATCTGTTTCAGTTCTTTCAGAAAACGAACTTTGAAAAAGAAAAGAAGTATAAAAGAGAAAAACGTCCCGAACCAGCACCAAAAGAAAAAAGAAACCATGGTAGAGGAATAAAGAATGACTTTCTTTATAAATATAGCTTCGATGGCTGTCAATACCATTGCCGCGATACGATACTGTATATCCTTGTTTTTTAATAGTCTCCAGGAGAAACGCTCTTGCATTGTGTCTAATACGAAGTAGCTGCCGTAAATAATTAGGATGATGCCGGCTATACCCCAGATATTGGGAATTTCGTGCAGGAAAACAATACCGACTAAAATGCCTACTACCGATTTGTAGGAATTGATCGGTCCTAAAATCGAAAGGTCTCCGCCCTGTAGCGCTTTGACTAAAAAACCATTGCCTATTGCACCGAACACTCCGGCAATGATTCCGTAATACCAGCTTAGTTCAGATACCTGTCCCCAATCTTGCCTCCATGCCGGAACGATACAAAGAATGCTCAATATGAAAAAAGTCAGGAAATTGACCAGCAGCGGATGGTTTTGTTGTTCGGTCAATTTCTTCTGAAAAACATTTCCTATCGGATTGGATAGGATACGCAGAATGAGTGAGAAGGCTGTTGCTAACATTTGTCCATTAGATGCATTAGAATAAAATATAGTTTTTCGGTTAAAGACATTTCTGTCAGCCGTGAGTCGGGGCCAGCAGAAGTTCATAGTCTATGACGTCCAGCCAACGGTCGAACTTCAAGCCTACCTTTTTGAAGCGGGAGACTTGTTTGAACCCAAGTCTTTCATGCAAGATGTTACTGGCTTCGTTCCCCTCCGTGATGCAGGCTATCAAAGCGCAATAGCCATTTTCGCGACATGCTTCAATCAGTTTTTGCATCAGGAGCGTGCCGATCCCTTTTCCGGTATGCCCGGAAGACAGATAAACGGTCGTTTCCAGCGTATAGCGGTAGGCAGCACGCTCTTTCCATGTATGGGCATAACAATAACCGACGATTTTCTTGTTCTCCTCATAAACGAAATAAGGGAAAGATGAAGATATTTCAGCAATCCGGGTGCGCATTTCTTCTTCCTGTACCGGTTCCGTGTCGAAAGTCGCTACGCTATGCACTACATATTCATTATAAATATCCGCGATCGCCTTCGCATCCTGAAGTTTCACCTGTCTGACCATATCTTTATTATCTTGTATTCTTGTCGCAAAAATAATGTATTGGAAGGAAAATAATCCCTATTTTTGTAAAATAATTGATATAGGTATGAGATTAAGCAACGAATGGTTTACTGCTCTTTCGGAGAATGAATCCGGACAACTGGTCACCGTTTCCGGTCGTGATGAATTAACTGAATTTATTCAGTCGGGCAAGTTTAAAGAGCGGGTGGAAATCACTTGGAAATATGAAGGTGACGACAAAGGAATGCCTTCCGAAACGCTTGCCGAAAAGATGGAAGAGGTACAGGAAGTTTTGCGTAAGGCAATGGAAAAGGACAAACTCTCGATTCTGACCGGTGTTTATACCGGAGGCGGAGAGAGGGTATGGGTATATTATACCCGGACTGTTCGCGTTTTTGGCGAACGGTTGAACGAAGCTCTGGCCCCGTTTGAAATGTTGCCGCTCTCTATCTATACGGAGGTAGACCCCGAATGGGAGGAATATTTGGATATGTACGAGATGAAAGAATGGGCCATTGAATGAGATTTCGCCCGTACGGAAAAGATAAAAAACAGCCTTGTTCCCGCGCTTGACACAGGAACAAGGCTGTTTCCACAATAACACAGTGGCTTTTGGAGGTAAGCCGAATATTATTGTTTTAATAAATAAGATTTGAAACTTTCGAAGTCCTTGTCCATCCCGACGCTTTGTTTTTCTCCTTGCATGAAGGCTTTCAGTTTGGCGGGGATTTCGATGTCGGCCTCCAGTATTTTGTCTACCGTCCCTTTGAACTTCGCCGGATGGGCGGTTTCAAGGAACAGGCCTGTTTCGTTTGGGGACAGCCCGCTTTCTATCAATGCCTGATAGCCGCAAGCACCGTGCGGGTCCAATATGTAACCGGTCTCGTCGTACACCTGCTTCATGGTAGTCCCGATCTCTTCGTCCGTGAAACGGTAACCACTGATCAGTTGGCAGATTTCCGCATGCGGGTTACCGTTCTTGCCGTACAAGTCCAGGATACGGGCGAAGTTACTCGGATCGCCGACATCCATCGCATTGGCAATGGTCGGGACGGAAGGGCGCGGCGTGTAGACACCCGTACGGAGATATTCCAGGAATACATCGTTGCGGTTGTTGGCTGCCACGAAGCGTTTGATCGGCAACCCCATCCGGTGGGCGAACAATCCGGCTGTGATATTGCCGAAGTTCCCACTGGGGACGGATACGACCAGTTCGTCCGCTTTGCCCGCCTTGTCCAGTTGGGCATACGCGTTGAAGTAGTAGAATGATTGCGGAAGGAAACGCGCCACATTGATAGAGTTGGCAGAGGTCAGTTTCATGTGGCGGTTCAACTCTTCGTCCATGAAGGCTGACTTGACCAATGCCTGGCAGTCGTCGAATGTCCCGTCTACTTCCAGTGCCGTGATGTTTTGCCCGAGCGTGGTGAACTGGCATTCCTGGATCGGGCTAACTTTCCCTTTCGGATAGAGTACATATACGTGAATGCCCGGTACGCCGAGAAAACCGTTTGCAACGGCACTCCCCGTATCTCCGGATGTGGCCACTAATACGTTCACCTGTTTCAAGCCCTCTTTCTGGATGAAATAACCTAACAGGCGGGCCATGAAGCGCCCTCCAACATCCTTAAAAGCCAAAGTCGGGCCGTGGAATAGTTCAAGGCTGTAGATATTGTCGCGTACGGGGACGACCGGTGTCTCGAACGAGAGCGTGTCCCGGACGATCGCATCGAGCGTTTCCGGCTCTATATCTTCTCCGAAGAAAGCCCGTGCTACCGTACAGGCGATTTCATGGAACGATTTGTTTTTGAGATCGGAAATCACATCCTTGTCCAAAGGCCGGATGTGTTCCGGCATATATAACCCTTTGTCACCTGCAAGACCTTTTACGACGGCTTCTTCCAGTGAGGCAAGCGGTGCTTGCTTGTTCGTGCTGTAATAGTTCATACTAATTCTTTTATAAATTCGTCTTTCTCTAATATGCCGTATTTCCCTTCCAGTACGGAGAACTCGTCGAAACGTGTCACGCCGTCAGGCTCTTGTCCCGGTTTATAGATGAGGAATGGGACGGGAATGTTCGTATGCGTGCGGATGGCACAAGGAGTCGGATGGTCGGGTAGGACGGCAATCGCCACCGGCTCATCCCATTTCTGCAACTCTTCGAAGATAATGCCGATGGCTCGTTTGTCCAGATCCTCGATGGTCCGAATTTTCAGATCGACATCCCCTTCGTGTCCGGCTTCGTCGCTGGCTTCGACATGCAGGTAGACAAAATCGTTTGTCTTCAATGCTTCGAGAGCGGCATGCGCCTTTCCTTCATAGTTCGTGTCGTAGAGCCCGGTAGCACCTTCCACATCGATCACCTTCAATCCGGCATATACGCCTATGCCCCGTATCAGATCGACGGCCGAGATGACGGCCCCCTGCTTGAAGCCATACATTTCCTGCATGGTCTGCATAGCCGGACGATATCCCGGTGACCAGGGCCATATGCTGTTTGCCGGGTCTTTCCCGATGGCGATACGCCGGCGGTTGACGGGGTGGTCTTTCAGTATCTCCTGCGATTTCAGGATCAGGTCGTTCAGCAGCTCGGCCGTTTCTTGTGCTTCGGGGACTTCCGGCTTGATCATCAAGGGGCGGAAGGGATGGAGAGGCACATCGTGCGGGGGAGTGCAATCCAGGCGTTTGTCGCCTCCTTTCACCACTAACAGATGGCGGTAAGACACACCGGTATAGAAATGTATGCGGTCGGACCCTAACTGTTCGTTCAGAAAGCAGATCAGTTCATTTGCTTCTTCCGTGGTGATATGGCCGGATGAATGGTTCTTCAGAATGTCGCCTTCCACGCAGATCAGGTTACAGCGCATGGCCATTTCACCCGGTTTCAGGTCATATCCGATGCTGGCCGCTTCCAGCACGCCCCGCCCTTCGTAGACGGTCGGGAGGTCGTAACCTAATACGGCCATATTCGCCACTTCGCTTCCAGGATGGAAACCGTCGGCAACGGTCTTCATACGTCCGGTAACCCCCATTTCGGCCAGTTTGTCCATATAGGGAGTGTCCGCATACTGCATCGGGGTCTTGCCGCCCAATGCTTCTATCGGCTCGTCGGCCATACCGTCTCCCAAGATGATTATACTTTTCATATCAGTCTTTCATAATTGTCAATTATCAATTGACAATTGTTTAACGGATGTTAGCAATCGAAATAATATCAGCGAAGACTCCGGCTGCCGTAACATCGGCTCCGGCTCCATATCCTTTGATGATCATAGGATACTCATGGTAGCGTTCAGTAGAGATCATGATGATGTTGTTGCTGCCTTCCAGTTCGTAGAACGGATGGTGTGCATCAACCTCCTGCAAACCGACCTCGCAGGCTCCGTTTTCCATCTTGGCGACGAAACGGAAATGCTTGTCTTCTGCTTCTAGTTGTTGGCGCTTTTCTTCAAACTGGGCGTCCAGTCCCTGTATGTTGCGCCAGAAATCATCCAGCGAACCTTCGAAATAGTTTTCGGGAATGAAAAGGTTGCGCTTCACATCTTCCTGCTCCACTTTGTAACCGGCTTCGCGTGCCAGGATCACCAGTTTGCGGATCACATCCTTGCCGCTCAGGTCGATACGGGGGTCCGGTTCGGAATATCCTTCTTCTTTTGCCATCATGATCGCTTTGCTGAAAGGAATGTCCGCGCTCAATGTGTTGAAGATATAGTTGAGTGTACCGGAAAGGACAGCCTCCAGTTTCAAGATATGGTCGCCGCTGTTGATCAGGTCGTTCATCGTGTTGATGATCGGCAGTCCGGCTCCGACATTTGTTTCGAACAGGAACTTGATGCCACGGTGGCGGGCCGTTTCTTTCAGTTTGATATAGTTTTCGTATGAAGAGGATGCGGCGATCTTGTTTGCCGCAACGACTGATACGTTGTTGTTCAGTAATGTTTCATATAGATCGGAGACTGCCTGGTTAGCCGTGCAATCCACGAACACCGAGTTAAAGATATTCATCTTCAGAATCTCTTCTTTCAGATGTTCGGGCGAACTTTCTTGTCCGTTCTTTTTCAGTTCGTCGATGCAGGTTTCCAGTTTCAGCCCTTCACGGCAGAAGATGGCATGCTTGCTGTTGGCTATGCCGACTACATTCAGCTTCAGCCCGTTCTGCTGCATCAGCTTCGGTTGCTGGATGCGGATCTGTTCCAACAAATTGCCACCGACTGTGCCGACACCTGCGATGAAAAGGTTTAACACCTTGTATTGGGAGAGAAAAAAGGAATCGTGGATGGAGTTCAATGCTTTACGCAGGTACTTCAGTTTGATGACGAACGAAATGTTCGTTTCGGATGCACCTTGTGCACAGGCGATCACGCTGATACCTGCGCTACCCAATGTTCCGAATAGCCTGCCAGCAATACCGGGAGTGCGCTTCATGTTTTCGCCTACGATAGCGACGGTTGCCAGATCCTTTTCCGCTACCGTGTCGCTCATGTCGCCTTGGGCGCGTTCAAGTGCGAACTCTTCGTCCAGGACTTTGACCGCCAGGTCGGCGTCTGCATTTCGGACGGCAAACGTCGTATTGTTTTCCGAACTGGCCTGCGACACCATAAACACACTGATGCCGTTCTTGGCCAATGTTTTGAAAATACGGTAGTTGACACCGATAACCCCCACCATGCCCAAACCTTGTACCGTAATCAGGCAGGTGTCGTTGATAGACGAGATACCTTTGATGATCGCTTTGCTGTCATCCGGTACACGTTCTTTGGAGATATAAGTACCCCTTGCTGTCGGGTTGAAGGTATTCAGGATGCGGATCGGTATGTTTTTGTGGTAGACCGGGTAGATTGTAGGAGGATAAATCACCTTTGCCCCGAAGTTACACAGCTCCATCGCTTCCGTAAAGGTCAGCCGGTCGATGACGTAGGCCGAACTGATCACACGCGGGTCGGCTGTCATGAAGCCGTCCACATCCGTCCAGATCTCCAGCCGGCGTGCACCTAAAGCCGTTGCCAGGATGGAGGCGGTATAGTCGGAACCTCCTCGTCCGAGGTTGGTCACTTCCCCTTCCTTGCTGGAAGAGATGAAACCGGGTACCAGCGATACTTTGGGTAACGGGTTGAATGTTTCTTCGATCAGCTTGTTTGTTGATTCGAAATCAACGATATGCTTGTTGAATTGTTTGACCGTCTTGATGAATTTGCGCGAGTCGAACAGTTTGGCATCGTTTATCACATTCGAAACGATCAGCGAGGAGATACGCTCGCCGTAGCTGACGATCGTGTCGGAAGTCTTGGCAGACAGGTCGTTGATGAGATACACACCTTTGTAAATATTACCCAGTTCGTCGAGCAAAGCCATCACTTGCTTCTGCACTTCGATCCGCTTTGTTTGGTCGGGAATAACACCTTGTATGACGTCGAGATGGCGGGTTACGATTTCGGAAAACTCTCTTTCGTAGGCTACATCTCCGTTTGCCGCCATCGAGGCTGTCTTCAGCAGTTTGTCCGTGATCCCCCCTAAGGCGGATACTACAACGATTACAGGCTCTTCAATAGCCTCTACTATCTTCTTTACACTCAGAATGCTATCCACGGAACCTACGGATGTTCCGCCGAATTTCAATACTTTCATCGATA
>ERZ857801.520-NODE-520-length-51872-cov-49.031380_pt1 | contig 51872 bp, 81 predicted proteins | sample MGYA00519762_ERZ857801 | MGnify/ENA primary metagenome ERZ857801 (study PRJEB31778, sample SAMEA3449368) | human gut metagenome | biome: human gut; feature: human-associated habitat; material: faeces | place: United Kingdom | collected 2010/2012 ...
CCAATCCCATATCCGCAATTTCTCCATCATCGCCCACATCGACCACGGTAAATCCCTTCCCCAACTTGCCTGACGGCAAGCCGGGGTCCCTTCTTTTGATTTCACATCCTCGGCGGAAATGAATTCCGCCTGCGGCAAGGTTTTGCTCCGCAAAACGCTTGTGCGCGCTATCCGCGCGGTCAGCGTGGATTTACCCTAAGGAGGTTTTCTGTATGTTTGACCAATCCCATATCCGCAATTTCTCCATCATCGCCCACATCGACCACGGTAAATCCACGCTGGCGGACCGGCTGCTGGAGAAGTGCCACGCCGTTCCGGAGCGCGAGATGGAGAACCAGCTGCTGGACAATATGGACCTGGAACGCGAGCGCGGCATCACCATCAAATCCCGTGCCGTGCGTATTTTCTATACCGCCAATGATGGGGAGACGTATGCCCTGAACCTGATCGACACGCCGGGCCACGTGGACTTCAACTACGAGGTCAGCCGGTCTCTGGCCGCCTGCGAGGGCGCGCTGCTGGTGGTGGACGCCACCCAGGGCGTGGAGGCGCAGACCCTGGCCAACACCTATCTGGCCATGGACCACGATCTGGAGATCCTGCCGGTGTTCAACAAGATCGACCTGCCCGCCGCCGACCCCCTGAAGGCCAAGCAGGAGGTGGAGGACATCATCGGCCTGCCGGCACTGGAGGCCCCGGAGATCTCCGCCAAGCTGGGCACCAACATCGAGGCCGTGCTGGAGGACGTGGTGAAGAATGTGCCCGCGCCCAAGGGCGACCCCAAGGCGCCCCTGCAGGCGCTGGTGTTCGACAGTCAGTACGACCCCTACGTGGGTGTGGTGGTGTATTTCCGTATCAAGCAGGGCACTATGCGGAAGGGGCAGACCATCCGCATGATGGCCACCGGCGCGGAGTACACCATTCTGGAGTGCGGCTACCTCAAGCCCATCGGCAACGAGCCGACGGATGCCTTACAGGCCGGCGAGGTGGGCTATTTCACCGCCAGCATCAAAAACGTGAAGGACACCCAGGTGGGCGATACCGTCACCGACGCGGCGAACCCCGCCGCCGAGGCGCTGCCCGGCTACCGCCCGGCGCAGTCCATGGTATACTGCGGCATCTACACCGAGGATGGCAGCAAGTACCCGGATCTGCGGGACGCGCTGGAAAAGCTGCAGCTGAACGACGCCAGCCTGACCTTCGAGCCGGAGAGCTCCGTAGCCCTGGGCTTCGGCTTCCGGTGCGGCTTTTTGGGTATGCTCCACATGGAGATCATCCAGGAGCGTCTGGAGCGGGAATTCAACCTGGACCTGGTGACCACGCTGCCCAGCGTCATCTACCACGTCTACAAATCCGATGGCACCATGGTGAAGGTGGACAACCCCCACAACTACCCCGACCCCGGCACCATCGAGCACGCCGAGGAGCCGTATGTCAAGGTGTCCATCATCAGTCCCCAGGACTATGTGGGCAACATCATGCCCATGTGCCAGGAGCGCCGGGGCGAGTTCAAGGACATGCAGTATCTGGACACCCATCTGGTGGAGCTGCACTATCAGATGCCCCTGAACGAGATCATCTACGACTTTTTTGACACACTGAAGGCCAACACCAAGGGCTACGCCAGTCTGGACTACGAGCTGTCCGGCTACCGCACCAGTGATCTGGTGAAGGTAGACCTGCTGCTCAACGGCGACGGCGTGGACGCGCTGAGCTTCATCGCCCACCGGGACAAGGCGTATCCCCGCGCCCGGCGGCTGTGCGAGAAGCTGAAGGAGAATATTCCCCGCCAGCTGTTCGAGGTGCCGATCCAGGCGGCCATCGGCGGCCGTATCATCGCCCGCGAGACGGTGAAGGCCATGCGGAAGGACGTGCTGGCCAAGTGCTACGGCGGCGACATCACCCGCAAGAAGAAGCTGCTGGAGAAGCAGAAAGAGGGCAAGAAGAAGATGCGGAACCTCGGCACCGTCCAGGTGCCTACCGAAGCCTTCATGGCCGTCCTCAAGCTGGACAGCGATTGATCTTCTTGCCCTCACCGCCGCCGGTGCGGCGTCACAAGCGTTTTGCGAAGCAAAACCTTGCCGCAGGCGGAATTCATTTCCGCCGAGGATGTCATGTCCTGAAGGGGTCCCCATGAAATGTATCCGCATTTCATGGGGCGGGCAAGAAGAAGATGCGGAACCTCGGTACCGTCCAGGTGCCTACCGAAGCCTTCATGGCCGTCCTCAAGCTGGACAGCGACTGACAAAAAAAGAAACCGCCTGCGGCGGTTTCTTTTTTTGCTCTATTCGATCGTACCGAACAGCGCCCAGGTATTGCTGTCGGTGATCTTTACATCCCGGTATTCGCCCAGATCAGCCCGGTCGCCGGTGCAGTGGACCAGGCGGCCGCCGGCGGTACGGGCCGTCAGGGGCCAGCGGGCGTCGTCGCTCTCGCCGTCCACCAGACAGCGCAGCGTCTGCCCCACATACTGGCGGTGCAGCTCCTCGGAGATGCCGTTCTGCACGGCACACAGCCGGTCAAACCACCGCTGCTTCTCCTCACGGGGGACGGGATCCTCCATCTTCGCCGCCGGGGTGCCGGGGCGGGGGGAGAAGATAAACGTAAACAGGGCGTCGAAGCGGACCTTCTCCACCAGGGCCACCGTCTCCATGGCCTCGCTCTCCGTCTCACCGGGGAAGCCGATGATCACGTCGCTGGTCAGCACCAGCTCGGGCATGACCCTGCGGGCGTAGGTGATCAGGTCCAGGTATTTGGCCACATCGTAGGGGCGGTTCATGGCGCGCAGCACCCGGTCGCAGCCGGACTGCACCGGCAGGTGCAGCTGCTTGGCCACATGGCGGCTGGCAGCCATCACGTCGAACAGCTTGTGGCTGGCGTCCTTGGGCTGGGAGGACATGAAGCGCAGGAGATAGTCGCCCTCGATCTTGTCCAGGTCGGTCAGCAGATCGGCAAAATCATAGCCGGTGCCCAGATCCTTGCCATAGGAGTTGACGTTCTGCCCCAGCAGGGTGATCTCCCGGAAGCCGTCGGCCACCAGCTCCCGCACCTCGTCGATGATCCTCTCCGGGTCGCGGCTGCGTTCCCGGCCGCGGACGTAGGGCACGATGCAGTAGGAGCAGAAGTTGTTGCAGCCGTACATGATGGACACCCACGCGCGGGTGCGGCCCTCGCGGACCACCGGCATACCCTCGGCAATGGCGCCGTGCTCATCCTCCACGGAGAACACCCTGCGCCGCTGGGTATAGACCTGATACAGCAGCTCGGGGAACTTCCACAGGGCCTGCGGGCCGAACACCAGATCCACATGGCGGTAGGACTGGCGCACCTTCTCGGCCACCTCCGGCCGCTGCGCCATGCAGCCGCACAGGCAGATCACCTGCGCCGGGTTGGCCTTCTTCGTGTGGGTCAGCGCACCCAGATTGCCGTACACCCGCTTCTCCGCGTGGTCGCGGATGGCGCAGGTGTTCAGCACCACCACGTCCGCCTGGGCCGGATCGTCGGTGAACGAGCACCCCATAGCCCGGAGCATACCCATGATATACTGGCTGTCGGCCACGTTCTGCTGGCAGCCGAAGGTGTCCACCAGCGCGCGGAGGGGCCGGTCGGCGTGCATTTCCTTCAGCTTTGCTTCAAAATCCCGCTGGCGGTCCAGCTGCGCGGCGGGGATCTGTACCTGTGTTCTTTCCAAGAGGACCTCCCTGCCCCCGGCGGGGGCGAAGTTAAAATATCGTGGACAGTATAGCACACCCGGCGCGGAAATACAAGGACGGCGGGGCCATAGACAAAAAGACGCCGCCCCCGGCGGGGACGGCGCAAGCGGGTGGGATATTGGAAAGCCTCCGAACCGTATAGTACACCGGGGCGAAGCGCTTGTAAATAGGAGCTTTTGCCGCATTTTGGCGGAAAAAGTCGAAGGCTGTCGAATTTGATCGTTCCGCGAATTTTTTGTGAATATTTCACAAATTCTTACAAACCCTCTTTTCAACGCAAGACATATTTGCTATAATTAGTCAAGGATAAGGGGAAACCACTCCCTGACCCTTGCACCGTTACCCGTTACGGAAAGGAGCAAACACTATGAAGTTCACATTCGCCTGCAAGAAGATCTCTCTCAACGACTCCATCAAGGAATACGCCGAGAAAAAGATCAGTAAGCTGGACAAGTATTTCCCGGAGGAGGCAGACGCCTTTGTGACCTTTGCTGTGGAGAAGAAAAACCGCTGTGTGGTGGAGCTGACCATCCGCGCCGCCAACGGCACGCTGTTCCGCGCCCAGACTGAGGATCCCGACGGCGATATGCGCAGCGCCATCGACGAGGCCGTCAGCTTCATCGACCGCCGCATCCGCAAGAACAAGACCCGCCTGGCCAAGAACCTGCGGCCCGACGCGCTGGTGTCCACCGTGCCCGCCGAATTCGACGTGGTGGAGGACAACGACTTCGACATCATCCGCACCAAGCGCTTCTCCGTCAAGCCCATGACCACCGACGAGGCCGTTCTGCAGATGAACCTGCTGGGGCACTCCTTCTATGTGTTCCGCAATATCGAGACGAACGCCGTGTGCGTGGTGTACCACCGCAACAACGGCGGCTACGGCCTGATCGAGACGGAGGAGTAATTCACATACACGACACGAGAGAGCACCGCCGAAAGGCCGCCTGACACAAGAAAACACACGGTTTTGCCTGTGTCTATCCGGCTGAAATCGACCGCAAAAACGCCCACATGCGTCAGGTTACGTCTAACTAAGTTTTTAGAGAAAATCGAATTCAATCCGGCTGTCTTTGTATAGCCGGATTTCTTTTATTTTGAGTTTCCAAAAAGCCCGTTTGTTCTCGCGGGTAAGATTTTTATAAATGTCTTGCCAGCCGGGGGCGAACAAGTCCGCGACTTCTTCCGGAGCGCGGCTTTGTACTTGTGTCTGTTTAAGTGCCTCTACTTGCTCCGTCAGCTCTGCGTACTTTTTAGAGTAGTCTGGCTTTGAGATCATGTCATCTATATACAACTCAGACAGTTTGGTAAGCTTTTTTTGTATAGCTTTAATTTGCGCGTCGGTGTTAATTTTGGGCGCGTGCTGGGCTTTAGCTTTTAGTTTGATCTGTATCTGTTCGTCAATGGAGGACATAAAATAATTTTCTATGTCTTGTTCGCGAACAACTAAGCCATTGTCACACCCCCTTCTTTGCTTCGCGCCCTGGCAAAGATATTTGTAAACACACGTGCCATCTTTTAATGTGGTAGGGTGTCCTGTCATTCTTCTCCCACACTCGCCGCACACGGTAAGCCCCGAGAATAAATAGATGCGGTTATACGGTGATTTTCTTGTAACTCGCCGCCTTAATTCTTGTACCCTTTGAAATTCCTGTTGTGTTAAGTACGGCGGCAGCGTTAGGCCGTTCCATTTGCCCATATAAGCGGCGTTATTCAGTATCGCGCTTGCGGTTTTATAGTTGAGATTTAATTCAGGCACAGCATCCATCGCCTTTGTTATTGCGCCGGTTTCAAGGAAGGTTGAAAAAAATCTGCGCATTATCGGCTCTGCTTCTTTGTCTATAACCGCAAACTTACCCTCTCTTTTATAGCCTTTAGGAAGATTTCCGGTGCATACTTCGTTTCGATCTTTTTTGGCATCAAGCACTTTTTTTATGCGTTCACTGGCGCGGTCAGCTTCGTCCTGTGCTACAGCAAGCATAATGTTGATTTTCAACCGGCCTGTAGCTGTAGACGTGTCGTAGTCTTCGTAAATCGTTTTCCACGACACGTTGTGAGCTTCAAGGATTTCCTGCACTTTGTAATACTCGCCGATGTTGCGAAACCACCGGTCCAGCTTTGTGACAAGAATAATGTCTATTTCATCATGCTTTACGGCTTCCAGCAGTTGAAGCATGGCGGGACGCTTTTCAATCTTCTTTCTGGCGGAAAACCCGGCATCCTGAAAAACGCCTACCACCTTCATATTGTGGGCTTTGGCGTATTCTTCGAGTTCGTTCTGCTGATCGTGAATAGACAGGCCAAACTTTTTCTGTTCTTCTGTGGACACACGCGGGTATAATGCTGCCCGCAATACTACACTCATTGTTTATCTCCTCCCTTATCTGGCGACAATGTATACTTTTTTGCATAGCGAAAATACATCATCAAAATAGCGGCAAAAAAGCCAATACCGACTGCAAGCAGCAAAAAGACAATCCATGCGAATATGCTGGCCTCTCCGCCCTGAATAAGCCCCTGGTGGGGGATACGGTAGTCAAAAAAGATATATCCCACGATAACAGCCATAAATATGGCACACAAAAGCGTAAGGCCATAAAAAGCAAATTTTGTGTCCCGCGATTTCTTGCGATGGTAGTTAATGGTTTTTGCCATCTGCTCCATGCTGCCCTCAAGATGGGCTATCTGCACATCGGCATCATGCAGCTGCTTTTGATGCTTCAGCTGTTCATTGGCTTTCGTCAATTGATCTTCCGTTGTCACTTCTTTTTCAATCCCAAAATATTCATCCATCGAAACGCCAAGCGCGGCACAAATTAAACCCATTTTGTACACGCTCGGTTCCTTTGATGATGCGGAGAAAAAATTACTTATGGTTGATGTTGAAATGTCCGTCATGTCGGACAAATCTTGTATAGTTAAATTTTGTCGGTCTTTTGCATCCCTGCACAAATCCTGCAATGTTTTTACCATTTTCCCCTTTTACTCCTTTTTCGGGCAGGAGAATCCCAATTCTGTTTTGCCGCAAACGGTAATTATCCGAGTTTGGTATTGCCCTGCCAAACCCTAATTTGTTAGTGTGAACGTGCAGCCGGAAAGCCGGGAGGCCACCGGCGAGAATAGCCCCGCTGTCCGTTGCGGGAGCAGCGGGGCTATTTGCTTACTTTAATCATCATTACGCCCCCCCATTTTTAATCAAGCGCTTAAGCGTATCCCTATCCCACAGCAAAACGCCGGTTGCTTCCGCAATTTCTTTCGCGCCTGCTGTAAAATACCTATTTGTCATTACAACCCCAATATGACAACGGTAAAATGCTTTTCCAGCATTTACTTCCTGCACCGGCTTGTTTCCCAAATCGAAAGAATAGCACTTACATTGAATGGCATATTTGGCATCGCCAAATTTAGCAAGGACGTCAACGCCCTGATCTCCGCTGCCGCGTGTGACTTCAACATTGGAGAAACCGTTTTTCTTTAGAAGGTCTGCACACCAGTACTCAAAATCGTGCCCTTCCATTCCATCTACTTTGCATAGCTCCGCTTCCGGACTGATTGCTTCACAAGGCGCAAAACATGAATTTGCGCTGGCAATCTTAAGCGTTGGGATAAGCGCTTCGCATTGTGACCGCGTAAGCAATATTTGCCGAGGCCGAGAACCTTCGAACGGGCCGACAATACCCAGCGTTTCCATCGCGTCGATCAATCGTAAGGCTTGAGAATACCCAAGATTGAGCCTACGCTGCAGCATAGAAACGGACGCTTGCCCGGTTTCCATGACCACTTTTATTGCATCCGGTAAAAGCGGATCGTGGGCTTCGCCATTGGCAGTAATAAAAGGCTCTTGCGGCAAGCTTGCTTTTTCAACGCGCTTATCAAGCCACACAAACAATGCTGTAAACGCGGACGGGACAATAATAAGAGCAACGGTCGCGCCATAAGTAAGCATTGCCGTTCCGTCTGCTTGTGGCACACTTGCGGAAGGAATAAGCAACAACGCTATAATGGTAAAAAACAAAGTGAGAACAAAAATAGCTACAGCCTTTAGTTTACGATGCCTTTTCATTTTAGCCCCCCCAAAAATTTTTAATGTGTTGCCCATTTGTGGGCAACAAACAGCTTGTGCGTAATTATAAGTGTACTAACTTAGTTGTACACCGAGAAAATAATATGTCAAATTAAGAAAGGGGAAAGAAATGGACAACCAGGTAAAAATGGCCGCCGCACTTTTTATGATGCTAACCCCGGAGCAAAAAGACGTTATGCTTGATCTTGTAGAAAACCTTTTATTAGAGCAAGCACAGTATCCTTTTGTTGAGGAGTAAGGCGCATAAAGCCGTCTACAAATTGTGCAAGCTTTGCTTCGTCCTCGCCCTTTGCGGCGGGGGCTTTTTTTGCGCTTTCCGGCGGCAGAACGGGCAGTTTATCCCCGTCCAGCTCCGCAAGCGTGATGCCGAAATGCTCGGCTATCTTTTGGCGCGTTTTAGGGTGCGGAATTACAGTGCCCGCTTTCCAGTTTGCGACAGATTGACCGTTTACTCCTATAATTTTTGCAAATCTGTACGCAGAATATTCGCGCTGCTCTAAAGCGTAGTTAAAATTATTGGTAAAACTCATAAAAACAGAACCCTAATTTAGTGCATTTCGACACCCTAAATTCGGTTGACAGATGCCCTAAGTTAGGGTATAATTGTCATCGTGGACAGGCAACAAAAACCTGCACCACCCCGATAAATAGAGCTGGCGTGATAGGAAAGTTTGTAGCAAAACCAAACTATCACAAATACTCTAATTTGTCAAGAAAACAATCTAACTTTGGAGGTGATATTTTGGGATTTGGTGAAAACCTCGCACGGTTGCAGGAGGAACACGGCGAGACGAGTTACCGACTGGCAAAGGCTATCGGCGTACATCAGACGTCCATTACGAACTGGAAGAACGGCATCAAGCCGCACCCGAAGCACGCGAAGCTGGTAGCGAAGCACTACGGCGTGAAGGTGGAGGAGCTGATGGGGACGATGCCGCAGGGGTAAGAAAAGCCCCGCCCAGTGGTTGCGGCACTGGACAGGGCGTCTCCGAAACATCTACCAAAATGTTCTGCGGATAGTATACCACGACCGCAGAGGAAAGGCAAGAGATTATGACGTGTGCTGAAATTGCCGTGATGTTATGGGCACGGCAGAACGGAATGGAAATTATCGAGGTCGAGTACATTCGACAGGAGGAAAAAGAGTGAAAGAGATTAAAGTAAAGCTGACGTTTACAGAGCCGGTTTTGGGCACTTGCCCTGGCGATCCTGACATCTATCGTGCATTCGTGGCAAGCAATTCCCCGGATGCGGCCACGATGGAGGACGAAGTGGCCGCCATCGGCGTGGATGGCGTGGTGGAGAAGGGCAAGACCATCTTCCCAAAACTGGACGATGGGACACCGTTTTTCTACGACTATCAGATCAAGGGGTTCTTCAAGGACACTTGCGGCGGTCTGCGGAAGGTTAAAGGAACTACGTCCAGCGGCATCAAGGCGTTCAAGAAGGCGATCGACAAACTGATTTTCGTGGAGCCTCGTACTATCCCTATCCTGTTTGACGGCGAGATGGGCGAGTGCTGCCGCCCGCTGCGGGCGCAGACGATGCAGGGTGAGCGAGTGAGCCTTGCGCTGTCCGAGCAGATACCCGCAGGGGCAACGTGCGAGTTCACCGTAGTGTGCCTGTGCGACGATCACGAGAAAGCTGTGCGGGAGTGGCTGGACTACGGTCGGTTTTCCGGCATTGGTCAGTGGCGAAACAGCGGGAAAGGGCGTTTTCGCTGGGAGGAAATTTCGTAACGCGACGGAAATGCAAGGAATAGAACAGCGTGGCTTAGCGTGGTGACGCAATGGCAATGCTACGAATGGCATAGCCAAGTTTCGCAACGGCGATGAATGGAGAGCCGAAGCGCGGCTGTGCATAGCAAAGGCAAGGCGACGCGGCGTAGAGCAAAGTATGGCAATGCAATGGAAGGGCAGGGCTGAGAATTGCGATGCGAAATTACACAAAGCAAAGGCGATACATGGATACGCCTTGATTAGAATTGCAGAGGATAAGCACAGAACAGATAAGTAACGTGTTGCAACGGCACGGCAATGAGTAGCAAAGATTTGTAATGACACGCAGAGGCATAAGGAGGAAACGACATGAGTTTGTTTGCATGGACGCTGGCGTTTATCGGCGCGGCGTGGCTGAGCTGGGCTATCGTCAAGGGCGTGGAGGCGCTGGGGCGATGAGAGCGCGGAACAGGCGGGCGCGGGAATACTCCCGTATGTGCCGCACCAGGAGATGGTGCAGGCGTATTTGGGTAGTGGCAATCGTCCTGTGGGTGATGCTGCTGGTGTTGGTGGCGTGGTGCCTGACGTTGCCGCCGGTGCAGGAGGACGTGGTGCAGTCACCGCCCACGGCAGAGATCGCGGAGCCAGAGGCGGAGAACGTGCTGGTATGCGACATCACCGGGTACTGCGCCTGCTGCACACCCTACGCCCACATGAACCAGCGGGACGGCAAGGTGCTGACGGCATCCGGTCGGTGGGTGAGCATCGGCGAGGCCGTGGCGGTAGACCCGGATATCATCCCGCTGGGCAGCACCGTGACGCTGGGCGGTAAGACTTACATAGCGGCCGATACCGGTGTGTACGGCTACACGGTGGACGTGCTTATGAGCCATGAGGACGCGGCGCAGGCCGGTGTGGTGAAAGCGCTGGTGAAGTGGGAATGATCGGGCTGGTGAACCGGACGGCTCCGCCTTGCAAGGGCTGCCAGCGCAGACACGCGAGGTGCCACGGGGAGTGCGAGGACTATGCCGTGTATTTACAGGACGTTCAGACCGACAAGGCAAAGCGGTACGCAGCGTACAGCGAGGCTGATTTTTACAGCATGAACAGCGCAAGGCGCGAAAACGCCAAAAAGGCGATAAGAAAGAGGGATGGGAGATGAACCGACTGAAGGAACGGCGGTTGGAGCTGGGGCTTACGCAGGAGGATGTCAGCGGCATTCTGAAGCTGGCAGACCCACGGATGGACGTGAGCATGGTGAGCCGGTTTGAAAACGGCGTGTGCCTGCCCACGGAGGAAGTCACGGAGGCGCTGGAGGCGGCGCTGCGGACAAGCAGGGCGTATCTGTTCGGCGAGGACGAGAAAGCCGAATTGCCCATGCGGACGGCGGAGACAGAGCGGATCGCCGGTCTGATCCCCAAGGGGCGCAGGAATGCCATCAGCCGGGAAGACCTGGCGGCGGCGCTGCACACCACCGACAGGAAGATGCGAAAGGCCGTGGCCGAGGCCAAGAAGCAGGGCGTGATGATCTGCAACGACGGGGACGGATATTACCAGAGCGACGAGTTGAGCGACCTGTGGCGGCAATACAGGCGGGAGACGGCGCGGGCTATGTCTATCCTCAAGGCGCGGAAGCCTATGCGGGAAGTGCTGAAAGCGGCTGGGAGGCCGGTATGAGCGTGTTTGACTACAAGGAGCCGCGGGCAGAGCCGAAGCCCTACAAGGTGCCGCGATGCCCGGTGTGCGGCGAAGAAACAGATACCCTGTACAAGAATATTTACGGCGAGACCGTTGGGTGCGATGTGTGCATCCGAACGGTGGACGCATGGGAGGAAAAGAAATGAGCTTGAGTTTATACCACATTGACCAGGCGCTGGAGGCGCTGATCGACCCGGAGACCGGGGAGCTGCTGGACTACGATGCTTTTGAGCAGCTGCAGATGGACAGGGAGCACAAGATCGAGAACATGGTGTGCTGGTCCAAGAGCCTGGACGCGGAGGCAAAGGCCATCCGGGACGAGGAAAAGGAGCTGGCGGAGCGCCGCCGCACGATGGAGCGCAAGCGTGACCGGCTGCGGGACTACGTTGACCGGGCGCTGGACGGGCACTCTTTCCAGACGGCAAAGTGTTCTGTTACCTACCGCAAGAGTACGGCGGTGGAGATCACCAACATGGAGGAGCTGGTGCGGTGGTGCATGGACAACGGCTATGACGGCAAGGTGACGTATGCCGCGCCTACGGTGTCCAAGAGCGACATTGCCCCGCTGCTGAAAGCCGGTGTTGCGGTAGAGGGCGCGGAGATCGCCGAGCGGGTGAACATGGGGGTGAAGTGATGGGCGCACATGTTTACGGGAAGCTGATGATGATCCAGCAGGAGCTGAAAGCACCGAAGGGGCAGTACAACAGCTTTGCGAAGTATAACTATCGGAGCTGCGAGGATATTCTGGAGGCGGTAAAGCCTTTGTGCATCAAGAACAACGCCACGCTGCTGCTGAATGATGCGGTGCAGGAAGTATCCGGCAGATTTTACGTTGTAGCAACTGCAACGCTCATAGACACAGAGAGCGGTGACAGCGTTTCTGCAAACGCATACGCCAGAGAGCCGCAGGACAAGAAAGGCATGGATGACAGCCAGATTACCGGCATGGCATCCAGCTACGCCAGAAAGTACGCACTGAACGGGCTGTTCTGCATCGACGATACAAAGGATGCGGACACGGACGAGGTAAAGCGGCAGGAGCAGAAGCCCGTCAAAAAGGGCGCAATGGAGGTCATTTACTGCCAGGACTGCGGGTTGCCTATCACTGCCACGACGAAGCGAGACGGCACCATTTGGGACAGCGCGGACATTGCCAAGTACAGCACCGGGAGGCTGGGCAGAACGCTGTGTGCCAAGTGCATCAAGGCCGCTATGAAGAAGGAGAAGTAATATGCAGCAGGTGACAGTCGATGGCGCACGGTGGCAGCAGGACAGTGATGGCGCGTGGCTGGCGCTGCGTGTGAAGTCGCCGCAGACCGCGATGGACGTGTGCGACGCGCTGAAGCCTGGCAAGGAGTACAACGTGACCATCAAGGGCAAAGGCCGGAGCCTGGATGCCAACGCCTATTGCTGGGTGCTGTTGGACAGGCTGGCGGCACACTACGGAATCTCCAAGCAGGAGGTGTACCGGCAGGAGATACGGAACATCGGCGGCGTGAGCGAGGTGCTGTGCCTGCGGGAAAAGGCGGCGGATGCGTTTTGTAAGGGCTGGGAGCGTAACGGTTTGGGGTGGATGGCCGACAAGGGCGCAAGCAAGCTCAAGGGCTGCGTGAACGTGACGGTATGGTACGGCAGCAGCACCTACGACACGGAGCAGATGTCGCGGTTGATAGATGCCGTCGTGGAGGATTGTAAGGCGGTAGGTATTGAGACGCTGACGCCGGAAGAGCTGGACGCGCTGGTGAGCCGGTGGGGAGAGGTGAGCGCATGAACAAGCTGCACATACAGCCCTGCTGGACGTGCAAGAAGTGCTACGGCGATTGCAGCTGGTCGAGGAAAGGCCCGGAGCCGGTGCCAGGATGGGACGCTACGCCTACGGTGAAGAAAAAAGGAGGCCGCAAGGCGGGCATCATGCGCAGCTACGCCATTCACAGCTGCCCGGAATATGCGTGGGACGGGACGGAGAAAGCGCATGGAGAGTAAGAGATGCTTTTTGTGCGGGGCGACCGGCGGGACGGATCCGCTGGATCGCCACCACATATTCCCCGGCACGGCAAACCGGAAGAAAAGCGAGAAGTACGGTTTGGTGGTGTATCTGTGCCATAACCGGTGCCACATCTTCGGCAGGCATGCCGTACACAACAACGCAACGACCATGAAGCAGCTGCAGCGGTACGGACAGCTAAAGGCCATGCAGGAGCAGGGCTGGACGGAAGAGGACTTCCGAAGAGAATTTGGGAAATCATATTTGTAAGGAGATTTGACATGATAAACAGAACGATTTTGCAGGGACGGCTCTGTGCGGATCCTGAGATGCGGAGAACCAACAACGGTACGGCGGTGTGCAGCTTCCGCGTGGCGTGGAGCGAGACCGTGAAAGACCGGGAGAAAAAGCTGTTTTTGAACTGCGTGGCGTGGCAGGGCACGGCAGAGATGATCTGCAAATACTTCTGCAAGGGCAAGGAACTGGCGGTAGAGGGCAGACTGTCTACCCGCGAATACGACGACAGGGACGGCAACCGGCGCAGTGTGACGGAGATGACAGTCGATCGTGTCCACTTCTGCGGCAAGAACGAGGACGCGCAGGGAACGTTTCCCCGGACGGACATCAAGAGCCAGCTCGTGGAGCTGGACGAGGATGACAGCGATCTGCCTTTCTAAGGGGGTGACGTGAATGGGCAAGATGCAGGAAGAGATCAAGGCGCTGCGGCGGCAGAACACGCATTTGCAGAACGTGGTACAGCGGCAGCGGCAGCACCTGTCAGAGTTGACCGGTGCCGTGCAGGACTACAGGAAGGCCATCACGGCGCACTATGTGGCCTGTGCCATTACCTTCGGAGAGAAACGGGAGGACTGCGACACGCTGTGGGGCTGGCATCTGGAGGTCCCCGCTGACCTTGTGAGTAAGGCGCTGGAGAACTACACAGGCGATGTGTGGTTGGACAAAGAGCGCGGGGTATACGTCATAGGTGCGATGCCGAAGGAGTGAGGCCTATGGGCAAGTGCTACGTGAAAGCCTACTATGACTGGATAGAGCAGACAGCGGCGTTGACAGATGCAGAGCGTGGACGTTTGTTTATCGCCATTCTGGAGTACGCAAGAACAGGCACCCCGCCGGAGTTGGAGGGTGCGGAAAGCATACTGTTTCCGGTGTTCCGGACGATGCTGGACAGGGACGATGAGCTTTCTGCTGAACGGTCAAGGAACGGGGCGAAAGGCGGAAAGCAAACTCAAGCAAGCGCAAGCAAAATCAAGCAAACCGAAGCAAACGCAAATGACCCAAAGCCTACTAAGACAAAGAAAGAAGACAAAGACAAAGACAAAGACTTATTCCCACCTGACGGTGGGAGCACGCGCGCGAAGCGCTTTACCCCACCCACACTGGCAGAGGTTCAGTCCTACGTGGCTGAACGCCATTCGGCGGTAGACCCGCAGGGCTTTATCGACTTCTACGAAGCGAAAGGCTGGATGGTTGGCAAGACCCCCATGAAAGACTGGAAAGCGGCTTGCCGAAATGCTGAGAAGTGGGAACGATGGGGACATGCCTCTGCTGCACCTGTCGGCAAAACCGACGGTGCACGTGATGCCTGGATGGGCAAGTACATCAAGGGGGCGAAGCCATGAACGCGGGCATCTGGGAAATTGCCACGGCGAAGCTGTGCGGACAGTGCATCCGGGACATGGAGGACGAGTACATCTTCTCCCCCATGTGGCGGCGGACGCTGGGCGGCACGTGCGAACGCTGCGGAGAGATGCGCATCGTCCATGAGGTGCAGTACACGATGAACAAACGAGGGCTGGAGAAAAGAGGGAAACTGAATGGGCCTGATGAGTAACGACCTGGCGCGGCTGTCCCCGGCGGCACAAAAGCAGGTCATGGAGAAGATGCGGAAACCGGGGAAGTACAAGGCGCAGAAGACCAAGCGCGGCAGGCTGACCTTCGACAGCAAGAAGGAAGCGGAGCGCTACGACGCGCTGATGCTGCTGCAAAAGGCCGGGGAGATACGGGGCCTCAAATTACAGGTGCGGTACTGCTTGCAAGAGGCGTACACGACGTTTGAGGGTGACCGGGTGAAAAGTATCGACTACATCGCGGACTTCGTGTACGAGCGCAGAACGGCTCCTGACAGTTACGGCCAGCGGTACTGGCTGCCGGTGGTGGAGGACGTGAAGGGGTATAAAGATCCGAGTAGCGCTGCGTATAGGGTGTTTTCCATGAAAGCAAAGCTGTTCCGTAGTAGATACGGGTTTGCTATACGGGAGGTGTGAAGCGTGAAACAACAAATTGCATTGAACGTAGACTGCATGGAGTATATGCGGACGCTACCGGATAAGGCGTTTGACCTCGCGGTGGTAGACCCGCCCTACGGCGATGGAAATGGCGGCAGCGCAAAACGCTTCGGAGGTATGTTTGGCGCTGTGTACGGCGAGAACACCCGCGCTCATGTCGCCGATGCCCACGAGAGAGATGGCGCACCGCAGTATAACCGATTCGGCGGAATATTCGATAAGTACAAGAGTAGCCAGAACGGGCGGGACATGGGCGGCAAAGTTCGGAAAAAATCGTGGCGTGGGATGTTGCCCCAAAGGAGGAGTATTTTCAAGAGCTTTTCCGCATCTCACGCGACCAGATCATTTGGGGCGGAAACTATTTTTCTTTGCCGCCGACGCGCTGTTTTCTGATCCTGCGAAAGACAAACATTCCAGAAAATTTTTCTATGGCGATGTGCGAATATGCGTGGACGAGCTTCAACGGAAACGCCAAGGTGTTTGACTTCAATATGGCGAGACAGCCGGGACGATTTCACCCAACGCAAAAGCCCGTGGAGCTGTACGAGTGGATATTGACGAGCTTCGCCAAGGAGGGGGACAAAATCCTCGACACGTACCTCGGCAGCGGCTCAAGCCGTATTGCCGCGTATAACCTCGGCTTTGACTTCGTGGGCTGCGAGATTGATCGGGAATACTACGAAAAGCAGGAGGAACGATTTGCGGCCCACACGGCACAGGTAAGGATGTGGTGACAAATGGGTAAACAGTATTTGAGCAGGGACGACCGCATCTTTATGCGTGGCAAGCTGCAAGGCACACGGGAGAACATGGACATGGTGGCAATGGTGCTGATGGACAAGTGCGGCTGGCACGTCCAAGAGGAGACATCGGACAGCCGGGACACGCAGAGCATTGCGTACCTGTATGAGTGCCTGGAGAAACTGGCGGAGGAGATAAACGAGGGCCGCATCAAGCGGAAGCACATCAAGGATGTGCTGAAAGACGAGTGCGGCGTGGTGTTTGGAGATTGATATGAAAGTTTTAGTTGCGTGTGAAGAAAGCCAGGAGGTGTGCAAGGCGTTTCGTGAGTTGGGGCATGAAGCATATTCCTGCGACATACAGGAGCCGTCTGGCGGACATCCGGAGTGGCATATCCTCGGTGACGCTCTCGAAGCCGTTAAATGCGGGAGCGTGACTACGCTGGACGGACAAGGACATGAAGTCGGTAAGTGGGAGCTGTTGATTGCACATCCACCGTGCACATACCTGACTGTTACCGGGAATCGCTGGTTTAACACGGGAAGATATGGCGAAAAGGCGGTCAGACGGTTGCAGTTGCGGGAAGAAGCTGCGGCGTTTTTTATGGCCTTTGTAAATGCTGACGTTTGTAAAATCGCGGTAGAAAATCCGGTCGGATATATGTCTACACACTATCGTAAGCCTGATTGTATTATCCAGCCGTATGAATTCGGGAACCACGCAAGAAAAAAGACTTGCCTATGGCTTAAAGGCTTACCCGCTTTGCGACCGACAAACATTGTAGATGCAGGAGATATTTTGCCAGGCGGGTACAGTGTGGGGGCAAGCGCGGACTCTGCAAAAGACGAGACTGGTAAGATTCTGCGATGGAATGACCCGCGTACAGCAAAAGCCAGGAGCAAGACATTTCCCGGCATCGCCAAAGCAATGGCCGCGCAGTGGGGCGGAAATGCGAGAGGAGGAATGACATGACAAGAGATGAGATCGTGACTGCGCTGCGGTGCTGTGCGGGAGACAGTTGCGAAGGATGCCCATATGATGAAATTTTTACCATAGAAGACGCGAAATGTATCGGGGAAGCGATGGGTATCGCCGCTGACCTGATCGAGAACCAGCAGCGGCACATCGAGGCGCTGATGAAAGCCAACGACAGCCTGAAGGACGCCATTGCACGGCGGGATAAGCAGATAGAGGACATGAAGCAGGGCATGGCACAGCTGGCAAAGGCTGTGGCGGTGAAGGAGGAGATGGAGTGGTGGAACGACTGACACAGCGACTTAGAACTGGTGAGGTTCTTATGGCATCAGATTACGAGGAGAAATACACGGAACAAGAGTGGATCAGTGTGCTGCAAGACCGCCTCGCCGCCTATGAGGACACAGGGCTGACGCCGGGAGACATCAAGGAATTGCTTGACATGGCTGTGTCGAAAACAGACAAGGTTTTGCGGCTTAAAGAAGAATTGCACACCATAAAGAACGAGCTATGCCAATACTGCGGGAAGTACAAACAAACACACGAGGGCGCCTGTGACGGGTGCAAATGGAGGGAAATGTGATGGATGCTGTTAAGTTTTTGCAGGAAAGAGCAAGAATGTGTAATTCGTTTTCGCCGAATTGCGAAGGATGCCGCGTGGATAAAGAAAAACCGGTGATGAGCGAATGCTATTTGTGGATGTTTGAAAACCCCGAAAGAGCCGTTAAGGTCGTAGAGGAATGGTCTGCTGCACATCCGCGCAAGACACGGCAGAGTGTGTTTCTGGAACAGTGGCCGAATGCCAAAATTCGCAAGGACGGAATATTAGACATATTCCCGTGTGTAGTTTGCACAACAAAAAGAAAGAATAACAACTGTGAGAGTGTCGCTTTTTCATGTGTAAACTGTAGCCGCGAGTTCTGGATGCAGGAGGTGAAGTGATGGGAGAGCATAAGCACAACTCCACTGCTACCGCCGCGAAGATGGACGGTGTGGAATGAAAATCTACAAAAATCCGTGGGTGACGCGAGAAAGCTACTTTGTGAAAACTGGTGCTGCAAAGTCGGCAAAGATGGAGGCGGCGAAAAGCACTGGCTATTCCGTTGACTTCTGGGGCGGCAAATGGAAGGTACGCAAGGCAACGTACTATAACAAATCTTTGGATGAGATGCCTGTGGTGTGCGAGAACAAAGTGAGCATACAGGCGGTCATCGGAAAGGCTGTATTGGACGCGGTGCGTGGCTTTGCTGGGGGCGGAAAGTCGGATGGAGAGGAAACGCCGCAGGCGGGGTGGCTTCCGGTATACGAGAGCGAGATAACCGGGTGGGACCCCGCGCTTGCAGGGCGCGATCCAATCGGCGGCTACGCTTGCTCGAAGTGCGGTTATGAGGCGGTGTATAGCTGCAACGATGAATACGTTTTGTCGGATTATTGCCCCGGATGTGGGGCGCGAATGGCCGGAGGGGCGGAGTGATGGGAGAGCACAAGCACAACCCCACGGCCACCGCCGCGAAGAACGGCGAACTGCCGCCGAAGAAGAAGCCGATGGGCACGGCGGAGAGCCGGGAGTGGGTGTACGCATGGATGCGGGAGCACACGCTGCTGCCCATCATGGGACGGGAGATAAGGAGGAACTGCAATGGCTGAATACATTGACAGGGAAGCGTTACGCAAAGTTTTAGAGAATTGGAGGGATGCTCATGCGGATGTTGATGACGAACAAGGCTGTGGGCTGCTTGAAGATGTGATATGGGAGGTAGACGCACAGCCTGCCGCCGATGTTGCCCCGGTAGTACATGGGCGGTGGATGTACGAAAAAACGGAAGGTGGTTTTCACATTTGGAGGTGTAGCCGATGTGGTAGAGGTATGAATGACAACCCAGAGGGAATTGACTTGTACTGCTATCACTGCGGCGCGAAGATGGATGGAGGGAATAGTTGATGGTTAAAGTGTTGTGTGATATGTGTGGGCGCGAGATTGACTATGAGGTTGACGGCGTGAATCTGGATTTCAACCACTACGGCGTTGTAAATTTTAAGACACCATTTTCTGCGGAGAAACAACTGTGCCTCTCCTGCGCGGCCAGAGTCTGCAACTTTGTGGAGAACTCCGCGAAGATGGACGGAGGTGACAACAATGCGGCTGATTGATGGTGACAAACTGCAAGAGTTCCCCATTCGGGCGAACCGTTGTGACAAAGAACACGCCAACGAGCATTTCATCAACGGTATCGAGTCGGTGATGGAGTATGCAGAGCAGCTCCCCACCGTAGACGCAGAGGTCGTGGTGCGCTGCAAGGACTGCTATCAATCAGTGGTGATCGGAAATGTCCTGCACTGCACCTATTGGGGAAAGGATACGGACGAAAGCGGATATTGCCACGAGGGAGGATAAGCCAATGGCTAAATACATTCGTGCCGTAGAAGCGGCAGAAAAAGTCGCGGGAACCTTTAAAGTATTAATGGCAGACCTTGTGGACATTTTCGCGGAAATCCCCACCGCTGATGTTGCCCCGGTGGTGTATGGACGGTGGGTAACGCACTATCGAAGCGGAACGCCTGTTGCCGAGGGGTATGTATCAACGTGTTGCGATATGTGGAACAAGCATAAAAGACCTTACTGCCCCAACTGCGGCGCGAAGATGGACGAAGGTGACAACGATGCGGCTGATTGACGCTGACAAATTGGAGAGGCAAGAATATTGGGGGAATGAACGGTGTTTTGACTATGTAGATGCAGAGGACATAGACAATGCGCCGACGGTGGATGCGGTGCCGGTGGTGCGCTGCAAGGACTGCAAGCATAGCTGGGAGGATATAGGCGGACTGACGTGTTCGCATGGTGTCTGTGTTGACTGCGTTGTTTTGGGGGATTTTTATTGCGCTAATGGCGAGAGAAAGAAGGGCGCGGACAATGGATGATATATCTATTAAAGAACTTGGGCCAGGTGTAATCCTTGAGGTCACAAAGCCAGACGGAGAAAGATACAGATACAGCATACCGACATGGCCTCCTGGTGATGGCGGGCCGGGGTATAGAAAGCACGAACTTGAGATAAACGTATTCTATGGAGGCGGAGGCGGCGATGTATGTCCTTGAGTACAAATCGCTCTACATCCCCCACGAGGAGCTGACTAAAAACCGCACGTTCCAAAGCTACCGGTGGAAGCAGTACGCTGTGTGTGAGGAGCGCGGGCCACTGGAACAAATTAGGGCCGCGCAGAAAAGGCCGGAGGAGTGGAGAATTATCCCAACTGCCGAAAGCATGGGACAGGAGGGCTGACAATGTGGAGGGACAATGCAGAAGGGTGATGTGATCCGTGCGCGGTTTCCTGTCCGCAAGGGTACAGTGGTGTATGTGCATCCGGCAGGGCGGTACATCGTGGCGGAGTGCAGCGGAGTGCGGGAGACATTCTTCCCGGAGGAGGTGCTGACATGAGCGAGTTCCCGGAACGGCTGAGAAAGCTGCGGGAGAGAAAGAGACTGAAGCGGTATGTGCTGTCGGAGCGCTGCGGGCTGAACTCGGATGCCATACGCCGGTATGAGCTGGGGACAGCGAAGCCGACGATGGATGCGCTGAAGAGCATAGCGGATGAATTCGGCGTGTCGGTGGACTATCTGATGGGCAGGACGGACTATCCCTGCGTGGTAGATATTGCCGAAAAATAAATTTTGAAAATTCCACTTAAAAGTGGAAAAATTGAAAAAACGCACTTTATCATGGGAGATGCAGGGGCAAACTCTGCATCTCCATTCTTTTTCTTTTCCCCCTTCTTTTCCTGATGGGCGGGGCTTCGGCTCCGCCCGGAGGGAGCAATAATTGTCACGCTCTTGTGTAAAGGCCGGTGGCCTGGGCCAGCAGGAGTCGCAAGTAGTCTGGGCAGCTCCTCGCGCCGCGTTCCCAGTCCTCAAGCGTTCGGGTGGGGATACAGTATCGGACGGCAAAGGCGGCCTGAGACAAGCCAGTATATGCACGGATGTCGCGGATGGTCAGGTGGGCCGCGTCCCACAGATGGCCCAGCTCCTCGACGCGTTCCGCCGGGACGTCCGCCTCTGGGGCGTCGCCCCAGGCGGAAGAAAGTGCCCAGTCGGAGACGTAGGCGTCGCGGTCGGCGCAGTCCAGGGCAGCGGCCCACAGGGTGTTAAGCAGTTTGTCTGTCATGTTTAATATCCTTTCATAGTGAAAATTGTAAAAAAAGGAAAAACACCGGCAACCGGTGCTTTTCCTGGGGGTGAAGGGTTTGTCCTTCTTACTATTTCAATCCATGGCGGCAGGATCGCGCCGCACCAGATGCAAGCGCCTCTTGCATCCGACAAAAATAGTCTACCACGCTGCGCAGGAAATGTCAAGCACCATTATGACCATGTTACGCCCGCCAGATATGCGGCGTTCTCGCGTTCCCAGCGTTCTTCCATCGTCAGGGTTTCCGCGATCATGTCCGCGATCTGCTGCTGGGACTTGTAGCGTACCGCAATACCGACCTTCGTGACGTCATCGTCGTGGTAGAGCGTCCATTCCTCGCGGTCCCAGTGGTACTTGCACCAGACATCGCCGGTAGACTTGTCATAAAAAATCTCCACATACTCCCCCATGCGGGAACCAAGCCCCTTGGTGGAGTTGGAGGCGTTGGCCAATGTCTCCTTGCTGATGTTCCGCCCGTGGGTGCTGATCTCCATGTTCCGTTCCTCCTGTCAAAAATGTTCGTGGGAAGCCGATTGGATCAGCCCCGCCAGAAGCGTTGATGCTATCAGGCGATCAGCTCTGCCGCCGTAGCGGCCACGCGATCCTCGGCGGCGCGGATGCTGTTCGCCTTGCTGTAGGTGTGTGCCACCGGGTCGTCCCGGAAATCGTGCGCGGCGAAGGCGTCCGCTGCGGCCTTGCTGTCAAACCATGCCGTCCGGCAGAAGCTGGATCCCCATACTGCGTAGGTGACGGAATAAAAAGGCTTTTTCATGATATTTCCCTTTCTGCCGCTGTGCGGCTGCACTGTTTTTTGATCTGTCTATATATTACCACGCATTGCGTGGTATGTCAATAGAGAGAATTAAAAAAATGAAAAAATTTTCCGTATGCGTCATAGGTGCCACGTAAGTGTAGATTACAGCGAGTGACGGGGACTTTCCCTGAAGTGCTAAAGCAGGGCAGGTCTGCAATGCCGCCAAAACAATGCGCTGGCAGACCGCTAAAAGGGATGCGTCCCAAATAGTCTGCTTACTTTAAACAATTCCAGCGAACCAAAAGGCTTAATATGCGGGCACATGTACCAAGGTGGCGACGCGGTCTCCAAAACCGTGTGTGGTGGGTTCAATTCCCAACTGTCCGTGCCAAAAGCGGTGGACACTACCGTTGGGCAATGGCATAGCGCCGCCCTGAAAGTGTGTCAGCATTGGCGCTTTATCCGTGCATTAAGCGCCTAAAAATAACACGGTTGCCAATAGGCGTGCCGCCCGTCCGGCGTAAAAGGCGGCTTGTAATTTAGGTGAGGCGAAAGCCGGGTACAGACGTGCCAATGACAAAGGTCAGTGGTGGGAGGCCGCTGCGTCAGGAAAGGAAGACTTATGGTTATCCATAACAAACCGATTGCAGATATTATTCCGTATGCATCCAACGCAAAGAAGCATGACAGGCGGCAGATTAACAACGTTGCGGAGAGCATCAAGCAGTACGGCTTTGTGCAGCCGATTGTGATTGATCGCGACGGTGTGATTGTAATCGGCCACTGCCGCGCTATGGCGGCAAAGAAGCTGGGCATGGAAGAAGTGCCTTGCGTCTGCGTGGACGATCTGACACCGGAGCAGGTGAACGCTCTTCGTCTGGTGGATAACAAGAGCAACGAGAGCGATTGGGACTTTGACCTGCTGGCTGATGAACTGCCTGGGCTGGATTTGTCGGCGTTTGACTTTGATTGGGGGCTGCGTGATGAACTCGACACGTCAGTTGTAGAGGACAACTACGATCCTGTTTTACCGGCAGAGCCGAAGAGTAAACTTGGCGATGTGTACCAGCTTGGAGACCATCGCCTTATGTGCGGAGATAGCACGTCTTTGACAGATGTACAGAAGCTCGTGGGGGGGGCACAAATGGATTTGCTGCTCACAGACCCTCCGTACAATGTGGACTATCAGGGCACCGCCGGGAAGATTAAGAACGACAATATGGAGGATACGGCATTTAGACGGTTCCTGACGGACGCGTTTTCCAATGCGGCGATGGTTATGAAACCCGGTGCTCCATTTTACATTTGGCACGCAGACAGCGAGGGGTATAACTTCCGAGGCGCGTGCAGAGATGCGATGCTGCGTGTCCGGCAGTGCCTGATCTGGGTGAAGAACTCCCTTGTGATGGGGAGACAGGATTTCCAGTGGAAACATGAGCCTTGCCTGTATGGTGAGAGCGAGATTGAAGAGGAAGCGCACGAACCTTGCCTGTACGGCTGGACGGAAGGGAAGAAGCATTATTTCTTCAAGAACCGCAGACAGACAACCGTGTTGAATTTTGATAAGCCTGTCAAATCTGCGGAGCATCCGACCATGAAGCCGATTAAGCTGTTTGATTACCAGATGCAGTGCTCCAGTAAACCGGGCGAGAATGTGCTTGACCTGTTCGCTGGGTCCGGCACAACGATCATGGCAGCGGAGCAGAATGGCAGACACGCTTTCTGCATGGAGTATGATCCGAAGTATGCCGATGTCATTGTTGACCGGTGGGAGAAGTTTACGGGGAAGAAAGCGGTGCTTTTGAATGACGATTGAAGAAGCACAGGCGATTATTGCCAAAACCAGCAGCCCGTATTTGAAGCAAGACATGGAGAAGTTTATTAAACGCCAGCAGAGAAAGGAGGGCGCGTATGGCAAGGCCAAGAAAGGAAATAGACCAGAAGCAGTTCGAAAACCTCTGCGGCCTGCAATGCACGCTTGAAGAAATCTGCGGTTGGTTTGATGTGACCGATAAAACATTGGACAGCTGGTGTAAACGCACCTACAGCAGATGCTGGACGACGGCACCAACGCTATCTACATCGCCAACAACAACGGGACATTCACCGCCTACGCTGTGGGCGAAAAGCCCACCGCTGACCTGATCGTTCAGGTGACGGTGTACGACGTGAAGGAGGTAAGCTAACGATGGTTATTATCGGTAAATCGCAAATAGCGGGGGGGGTACTGCTAAACGGTTAGAGTTTGAGTACACCGGAACGTACAACGAACGGTTGGACGATGGCGTGGTGGAGTTGCTGACAAGTGGTGTGCTGAAGTTCAAGAAGGAAACAGCCATTGATGCCTTTTTAGTTGGAGGGGGTTCTTCTGGACGGTCAGGGTCGAGGGCCACTTCTGGTGCCATTGCTGGTGGAATTGGCGGAAGTGGGGGAACTACCAAAACTCTATTGAACATCATACCAAGAGTAAACACAGAGTATCCTATCGTTATCGGTGCTGGTGGCGCTGCAACTTACACACCCGACAATGGCAGTCTCAGCGCAAATCCCGGAGGAGATACTGTCGCTTTCGGCTCTACTGCTGCTGGCGGAACGGTGACTTCGGGAGGTTCAGGAGGAGGTGCTGGCGCGAGGGTAGCAAAAGCGGCAAACGGCGGTTCGGACGGTGCTGATGGGGGTAGGTCCTCCTCAGGTTCCTCCTCAGATAAAGGCGGTACTGGTCAGGGCACCACAACGCGAGAATTTGGCGAAGCCACTGGCAAACTGTATTCTGGCGCTGGCGGAGGCGGGGATGGTTATTCGGGTAGTTATTACGGGAGTGTTGGTTTAGGGGGAGAGGGGGGAGGAGGAAACGGTGCACCCAGGTCTGGTTCAGGCTCTAATGGAACTGATAACCTCGGCGGGGGTGGTGGAGGCGCTGGAGGTTCAGAAATTTATTCAGGACGCTTTTCTTATTCAGGGGCTGGCGGCTCTGGCATCGTGTGCATAAGGCTACACAAAGAATAAACACGGCCTCCGTTTCGGAGGTCGGGAACGGAGGTTTATATGGCAATTACAGGCAGAGCGGTGACAGCAGGGGGAGGCGGAATTGCCAATCGGCTGGATTTCACCTACACGGGCGGTACATTCAATGAGCGTACCGCAGACGGTGTAGTGGAGTTTTTGGAAACCGGTATCCTTACGATGAAAAAGGATACGTATGTGGATGTATTCATGGTTGGCGGTGGTGCCGGTGGTGTGACTGTTGGATTATCTAACAGCGGCGGAGCCGGAGGTAGCGGTGGATGCACAAGAACTATTGTAAACGCTTTGTTGCGAAAAGGGGTGGCATACCAAGTTGTTATTGGCGCGGGCGGAACCGGTGGTGGCAACTCCGGAGGGGAGACTTCGGCTTTTGGCTATACGGTTTCAGGTGGAACTGTTGCCGCCGGGGGTTCTGGAGGCGGAAAAGGAGGCGTCGCCGCAACCGGGCAGGTGAACGCCGGAGATGGCGGGTCAAACGGATCGGATGGTGGTAATGTCGGATACTTGACAACCGGATCCCCCGGAAAAGGACAAGGCGCTACCACGCGAGAATTTGGCGAAGCAACCGGTAAGCTGTATGCCGGCGGCGGTGGCGGAGGCTCGGGAAAATACGGAGACATTGGAACTTCGGGAGCTGGCGGTGAAGGGGGCGGCGCAAAAGGTAATTCTACAACTGACGCTACGGCCAATACCGGCGGCGGAGGAGGTGGCGGAAAAGGATATTATGATAGTTCCAGTCCCAGCGGTCAAGGAACTGCTGGCGGCAGCGGTATCGTGTGTATCCGCCTGCACCAAGACGACCCCACTGAGAACGTGCTGAGTGGAACGTGGAGGTTTAATGACACACTTACCATGCCAAGCGCTTTGTTTACAGAGAACTTCGATTATGACGGGACAATTGCCTATGCTGGCTCCAGTCTTTATGGCGTGATGGGTGTGCAAGAACTTTCTTCCAATAAAGATCTGTGCTTTGGGCATAACCCCGGCGACTTGTCGGCAAATTATATACAAGTGTATAGGTTTACCAACAACACATGGCTACAAGCAACAGCAAAAACCATAAAATTCTGGAACCGCTATCAGGTAGTTTCCCCGGAGTTCTACGCATGGTTCACCGCAAACGCCACCAAGATTTCGGATTAAGGAGCGTGATTAAGTGAGATACGCATTGGTTGAAAACGGTGTTGTTACAAACATCATCGAAATGGACAAGCGGAACGAGCAGTTCTTTCCCTCCGCCGTGTACACCGGTGACAGGCCGGTGGGCATGGGCGACACGTACACGGAGGGGAAGTTTTACCGTGACGGCAAAGAGGTGCTGACGGCACTGGAGGAAGCCAACAACGAGATAGACAGCCTGACGCAGCAGCTGGGCGAGGCTGTGGAAACCATCTATCAGGCGGATATGGAGGTTATCGGATGAGCATGATTATCGGTAAAGCGTTAATTGCGGGGGGGGGTACTGTTGACCGGTTAGATTTTACCTATACGGGGCAGTACAACGAGCGCCTTGAGGATGGCGTGGTGGAATTTCTGACCACGGGTGTGCTGACCTTTAACAAGGAGGCAGCGATAGACGCTTTTCTTGTGGGAGGCGGGTCTGGCGGCTGCACCGGCTGGTATCGCAACTCCACCAATTATGGAGGCGGCGGTGGAGGCGGTGGCGGAAAAACGGTGACGCTGCTGAATATCACACCGCGAGCGAATACTGAATATCAAATCGTTGTGGGAGCCGGTGGCTCATCCGGGAAGAAGGACACCACCGGATCCAACATAACAGCGCCTACAAATGGTGGTGATACCACCGCGTTTGGTTCAACTGCCGAGGGCGGCAGAGTACCTACTGTAATGACTTCTGGCGGAGCTGTGTTTTCCGCGGGTTACGGAGTGCTGATTTGCGGCGGCAGCGGTGGTTCTGGCGGCGGACAGAGTGTGGGGCGCGGCGTAACGTCGCCCTTCAATATTGCAGGTGCAGGAGGAAGCGATGGAAGTGATGGCGGTGCAGCAAACCCTCAGCCCAGCGCGACTGCCTATCCTATAGGCACCGGCCAAGGAACTACTACGCGCGAGTTTGGAGAGACAACCGGCAAACTCTATGCGGGCGGAGGAGGCGCAGGAAACATTCTTGGTACGCCTACAGCTGGTGGTGACGGCGGCGGCGGTAATGGCGGAGGTGATGCCGCGAACATGAATGCAGCTGCTAACACTGGCGGTGGAGGCGGTGGCCAAAATGAATCCGGCGGAACCACCGCTGGCGCGGGCGGCAGTGGCATCGTGTGCATCCGGCTGCATAAGGAAGCGTAACAAAAAACTGAAAGGAGAACGACTATGTACAACATTATGACGAAGCTCATCAACAAGCGGTACTACAAGACCCGTGAAGAGGCGCAGCAGAAGTGCGACGTGTTTTACGCCGTGGGGCGTATCACGGACGAGCAGTACACGGAGCTGTGTGCGCTGATCGAGAGCGTGTACGCAGAATAAGGAACGGGGAGAATTACTCCCCCCGCCGGATGTAGGCTTCCTCGGCATCGAGCTGTGCCTGTTTAAGTGCGGCAACGGCCTTTTCAAGCTGGGCAATGGCGTCGGTGACGGCGTTGAACAGGGTAAAATACTCGGGCATGGGAACACCTCCTTTCTGCAAGCAGGATAGCACAGGAGGCGTGTCAGAAACGGTCGAAGGGTGTCGAGGGGCAAAAATAATTTGAGAGGAGAACGCGGCGAATGGAACCGTGGGTACAGCAGATCGCCGTACCGCTGGCGGTAGCGGTGCTGACAAGCAGCGGTTTGTGGGCACTGGTATCGAAGCGGGCGGACAAGAACAACGCAGAGCGGAAGATGCTGGTGGGTCTGGCGCATGACCGCATCATCCATCTGGGCATGGTGTATGTGACGAGAGGGTACGTCACGCAGGACGAGTACGAAACCCTCAATGACTATCTGTACCAGCCGTATGAAAAGATGGGCGGCAACGGCAGTGCAAAACGGGTCATGGAGGAAGTAAGGAAGCTGCCCATCAAGCGAGAGGCGTAAAGCCGGAAAGGACAAAATTATGAAGCTGAGCAACAAGACCTATGACATCATCAAGTGGGTGGTTATGATCGTGCTGCCCGCCCTTAGTGCCCTGTACGTGGGACTGGGCGGCATCTGGGGCTGGCCGTACATCGAGCAGGTGGCGGGGACTATCTCCTGCATCACCGTGTTCCTTGGCGCGCTGCTGGGCATTTCCAGCGCCAGCTACAAGAAATCTACGCTGGATGAGGAGGCTATGTAAATGGCCGCCCCGAAAGTCTACCTGTCCCCGGCTATGCACAGGGCGAACCCCTGCGTGTATCCCCGCCCGGACGGGAAACAGTGCTATGAGGCCCTTGAGAACAACGAGTACATCGACATTCTGGAGCCGATCCTGAACCGCTGCGGCATTGCCACCAAGCGCGGCTATCGGCGCACACCCATGAACAGCGACAACGGCAACGACATTATGAAGCAGAACGTGCGGGAGAGCAACGCATGGGGCGCGGACGTGCATTACGTCAGCCACACCAACGCCATCAGCAATGGCGCGGAGCAGACACGGGTGAGCGGGTGCAACCCCATGTACTACACTTATTCCAGCAAGGGGAAGAAGTTGGGCGAGATCATGGTGAAATACCGCAAGCAGGTGTACCCCGGCAAGGTGACGCTGGTGCCAAACGCCAAGTGGTACGAGCTGCGGGTGCCGAACGCGGTGAGCTTTTACGAGGAACACGCTTTCCACGACAACCCCAACGACATCGGCTGGTGGCACGAGCACATGACAGAGGTGGCGGAGAGCGCCGCCAAGGGCCTGTGCGAGTGGTTCGGCATCCCGTATGTGGAGCCGGAGACACCGGAACAGCCGACCGTAACCGAAACGTACACCGTAAAGGTGACGCGGAGCGCGGACGGGAAAAGCGGCACGTGGGAGATCGTGAAGTAAAACAAATCTGCTGGGCGGGAAGGAGCTACGACAAGCCGCCTCTTTCCCCGGCGTAAAGTCCCGCAAGCTCACGGCTAAAACCGTGTTATGGACAGCTACCACAAGCAGATACGGCGCAGATTGCAGAGTATGGCACCAAAGCGGGCTATTGCGTATGTGATGAGCGCCCAGCTACCGCCTGACGAAGCGGTGTGCGTTATTGAATGTGACGTGAAGCGTAAAAGCTATTGTGAAACGGCGTTACTGCTGAATGTTTCCCCGGAAACGGTAAAGCGGTGCCGAAGGAGAGCGTATCAGAAATTTGCAGACGAAGAAAGAAGCCGCACCTGAAAAGGTGCGGCTTCTTTGTTTGCGCCCGGTAGGGGGTGAACCGGTCACATGAAAAGGGAAAGATGCCCTCCGGGAGTATTCCGGTGTGGCTAATTTTATTATACATCGTTTCTGCGGTATTGTACAAGTAAATAATTCGAAAATTAACGGCCTTTTTCTGACCTTTAACTGCCCCTTTGCGGGGGCAGTTTTTTGTTACGCTTATTGCAAGAAACGGAGGTGCTTGCATGGTCGAAAAGCTGGTGTCGCTGGGGTTTACCCAGCAGATGGCGGAGGACATCATTTGGGCGTATCAGGATGACCTTCCGGGGCTGAAAGCATATGTTCAAGTGATAGAGCTGGTGGCAGCTCATGTATAGCTACTTCAACGAAAACCCACACGGGAAAAATGTGGGAGACTGCACCGTTCGGGCTATTTCAAAAGCCACCGGGAAAGAGTGGGGCGAAACGTACCTTGCTATGGCAATAGAGGGGTATCTGGAAGGTGACATGCCATCTGCCAACGCGGTGTGGGGCGCGTATCTCCGGCGTATAGGCTACCGGAGGTACATTGTGCCGGACACGTGCCCAGATTGCTACACGGTTGGTAGGTTTGCCGACGAGCACCCGAAAGGGACATTTGTCCTTGCGCTATCCGGGCACGTCGTGTGTGTGCAGGATGGCGTGATCTATGACAGCTGGAACAGCGAAAATGAAATTGTTTTGTATTACTGGCAAAAAGAAAGTGAGGCGTAACTATGGCATTTAACCCGTATTTCAACCCTTATTACCCGCAGCCAATGCAGGACAACCTTGCCCAGCTTCGGCAGCAGCAGATGCAGACCATGCCGCCGCAGATACCGCAAATTCCACCCATGCAGAACCCGGTGGCGCAGGGCGGCGTACAGTGGGTAGCTGGTAGGCCGGAGGCGGAGAATTGGCTGATTGCGCCCAACTCCGCCATTGCACTGTGGGACAGCACAGCTCCCGTTGTGTACCTAAAACAGGCCGACGCAAGCGGCAAGCCGACCCTTAAGACGTATGACCTTGTAGAACGCCTTGCAAGCGCTCCTGACGCGCAGAAAGCTCCCGCCCCGGGATATGTGACCCGTAAGGAGTTCGACGCGCTGGCGGCGCTTGTGAGCGAAATAAAGGGCAAGAAGAAGCGCAAGGTGGAGGAGGAAGAAGACGATGAGTAACAATCCGTTTTTCAACGCGTTAGGTGGCGGACAGATGCCGGGGTCGATGAGCGGCTTTCCTCAGCTTTTGCAGCAGTTTAAGCAATTCAAAGCGAGCTTTAAAGGCGACCCAAAAGCGGAAGCAGAGAAAATGCTGCAAAGCGGAAAAATCTCACAAGACCAACTTAACAAGATACAGTCAATGGCAAACCAATTTCAGGGGCTTTTCAAGTAATCAAAATCGTGGCCACGGTTTGATATAAATATTTTTTCAAAAGGAGTGATACTATGTCTCTTTCCGATGGCACCCCCATGATGACTATGCCTGTGGCTCCTGCCAACACCGGCAACGGTAACGGCTTCGGCTGGGGCGGCGATGGCGCGTGGTGGATCGTGCTGTTCCTCATTTTCGCTGCGTTCGGCGGCTGGGGTAACGGCTTTGGCTTCGGTGGCGGCGGCAACGGCGTGATGGACGGTTATGTTCTGACCTCTGACTTTGCCAATGTCGAGCGCAAGATCGACAGCGTAAATCAGGGCCTTTGCGACGGATTTTACCAGCAGGCGCAGCTTGTCAACGGCACCAACATGGCGATGGCAAACGGCTTTGCACAGGCCGAGCTGTCCCGTAGCAACCAGCAGGCGGCGCTGATGCAGCAGCTCAATGCCATGCAGATGCAGGCCGCAAATTGCTGTTGCGAAAACCGGGCGGCTATCGCCCAGGTGCGGTACGACATGGCGACGCAGGCTTGCGACACCCGCAACACGGTCAACACCGCTGCGCGTGACATCATCGACAACCAGAACCAGAATAGCCGCGCTATCCTTGACTTCCTGACGCAGAACAAGATGCGCGATCTGGAAAGTGCCAATCAGGAACTGCGCCTTGCCGCTTCTCAGGCTGCGCAGAACAACTACCTGATCTCGCAGCTGCGGCCTTGCCCCACCCCAGCTTACATCACTTGTAATCCTTGGGCGGGCAGCAGCTATGGCGGACGCGGAACCGGCTGCGGCTGCTGACAACTGCATAGCATAGCTTTTTGTTGACGATTTTGTTTACGTCAACAAAATGGTCGGCCCCGTGCCGATACTGACAACAACGCGGCGGGGCAATAGCTCCGCCGCTTATTTTAACTGAGAAAGGAATGATTTTAATGGCAGAATTTACTTCTGCGGCAATTCAGACCGTTGCTGCTGGGCAGAACGTTCCCCTGACGGAAACTGCGGTCAACAACAAGCCGTGCATCGTGCATCGAGCCGGAGCAGGCATCGTAACTTTGCGCGGGTTGACAAACCAGTGCAAGGCACGTTTTCGCGTAGCTTTTGGCGGCAACATCGCTATCCCTACCGGTGGCACGGTGGAAGCTATTACCGCCGCGCTGGCTATCAACGGTGAACCACTGACCAGCGCCGTGGCGACCGTTACCCCCGCCGCCGTGGAAAACTATTTCAACATTTATGTCAGCGCCATTGTGGAGGTGCCGAAGGGCTGCTGCCTGACTGTGGCTATGGAGAACACCAGCACACAGGCAATCAATTTTGCAAACTCCAACTTGACCGTTGACCGCGTAAGCTGAAAGGAGTAAACTATGAGTATGAAAGCAATGTACGATTTGCGCGATATGCTTTGCAAGGAGCTTGACGAGATCGCCCACAAAGGAGAGCTGGGCGCTGGGGATCTGGACATCGCGCATAAGCTGGTAAGCACCATCAAGAACATCGACAAGATCGATCTGATGGAAGATGAAGGGTACAGCCGTGACGGCGACTATTCCCAGCGGCGTTACTCCCGCGACGGCGACTATTCCCAGCGCAGGTATTCCCGCGACAGCTACGGCGGCGGCAGCGCCTACGCACGGCGTGGCACCCATTATGTGCGCGGCCATTATAGCCGCGACGGCGCAAAGGATGACATGAAGCGCCAGCTGCAAGAGATGCTGGACAATGCGGATGATGATACCATCCGCAACGCCATTCAGCGGTGTATGGATGCCGTGGAGGGCTGAGAGGGGGTAGTTCCCCTTGATCGACGAAAAGGAACTTAAAGCCTGGATAGCCAGACTGGAAACGGAACAGTCAAGCTGGCCGAACTACGAGAAGTTGGCCGCGCTGTACATTATACAAAACCAGCACGAAGGGCAGAGAAACCCTGCACCGGCGGCTATGTATTCCGGCGCACCGGCTCCTGATGTGGTAGACGGTGACAGTGACTTCATGCAAGCGGTATCATCCCGCGCGCCGGAACAGGCGTGGGCCATAGTGGACGAGTTGATGGATGCGCTGAAAGTAACAAATGCGCGAATGTATGATAACGTGATGCGAAAGATGCGAGGATAAGCGATCCCCCGCCTGTTTGGGCGGGGGATATTGCCGTGTACTTAGTTGGACGCAACCGTCAGCATGCGGGCGTTTTTGCAGCCAATTTCAGCTCGAATTTACTTTGGCAAAACTGCTTCGCACCGAAAAAGAGCGCGTTTTGTGCAGAGCCGAGGCGCGCCGCCGCAGGCATACTGGATGTCTGTCAAGGCGGTGCTCTTTTTTCGCTGACGGATCCCGTCATTTTGATGCAAATGACCCGCCGCTTTAGCTGATGCTGTAAGTATATTCACCAAAATCGCATATTCTGCGAATAAATATTCAATTTTGCCTTGACATTCCCGGACTGCGGTGGTAAATTATGCAACATCAACGAGAGAGATGCACCGGACGGCGGCAAGCCCATCCCCGGAAAACGCACACTGGAAAGGCGGTACGACCCATGAAAAATCACCACAGCAAAGGAGTTGGCACGATGGCACTGCCGCGACGACGACAGGCGCACCGCCTGCACCGCGCGGCATGAGCTCTCCCGACCACATACATTTTATACATGAATAAATATTCACCATATACGGAAGGATATACGACCATGAAAAAGTTTGTTTCTTTGCTTCTGGCGCTGATGATGGCGCTTTCTCTGGTAGCCTGCGGCAGCAAGGCTGATACGAAGACCGACGACAAGACCGATGACGACACCATGACCGAGCCGGCCAACGCGCTGGAAAAGATCAAGGCCGACGGCGTGCTGACCGTGGCCCTCAGCCCCGACTTCTCCCCCATGGAGTTCGTGGACTCCTCCAAAACCGGTCAGGACCAGTATGTGGGCTTTGACATCACGCTGGCCAAGTACATCGCCGAGAACCTGGGCGTGGAGCTGGTCATCGAGCCTATGGGCTTCGACGCCAGCCAGACCGCCGTGTACACCGGCTCCGTTCCCATGAGCATCTCCGGCTACTCCTGGACGGAGGACAGAGCCCAGAACTATGAGCTCAGCGATTACTACTACGCCGGTGAAAACGAGACGAGACAGGCCCTGCTCATCAAGAAGGAGAACGCGGATAAGTACACCTCCCCCGAGGATCTGGCCGGTCAGGACGTGGGCGCACAGAACGCCTCCCTGCAGATGCAGCTGGTGACTGAGCAGCTGACGGGTGCCAATCCCATCTCCATCGGCGACATCACCGTGGGCGTCATGGAGCTCAAGAGCGGCAACATCGAGGCGCTGGCCGTGGCCTACGGCAACGCGGAGATGATCGTGGACGCCAACCCCGATCTGGTCATCTGCACCTGGGAGTTCGACGTGAAGGCCGAGTATTCCGCCAACGTTATCATGATGCAGAAGGGTGAGACGGAGCTGCTGGACGCGGTGAACGCCATTCTGGCACAGGCCAAGGAGGCCAACCTCTACGACGGCTGGTACAAGGACGCCGTAGAGCTGGGCAAGAGCGAGAACGCACAGGAGCTGACACTGAACTGACACGGATATACACCGCGGCGGGTACGAAAGCCGTACCCGCCGTCGTATACACAGTAAGAGGAAATCACCATGAAATTCATTGACTTTGAAAAGCTGGCGGCCCTGTTCCTGAAATACTGGGACAAATTCCTCATCGACGGCGTGTCGTACACGCTGGCGCTGGCGGCCATCACCGTGGCCTTCGGCGCGGTGTTCGCCTCTGTGCTGGCACTGATGAAGATGTCGAAGATACCGCCGCTGCGGTGGCTGTCCACCATCTACATCGAGATCATCCGCGGCACGCCTATGCTGCTGCAGCTGTATTTCTTCTATTTCGGCCTGCCCATGCTGATTCCGGCGTTGAACAAGCAGAAGTTCCTCTGCATCGCCATCGCCCTGATCTGCAACAGCGCGGCCTACGTGTCCGAGGTCATCCGTTCCGGCATCCAGGCGGTAGATCCGGGGCAGAAGGAGGCGGCGCTGAGCCTTGGCTTCAGCGAGAGCAAGGCCATGTGGTTCGTGGTGGTGCCCCAGGCAGTGAAGAACATCCTGCCCGCCCTGGGCAACGAGTTTATCATGATCATCAAGGACACGTCCCTGGGCTCCACGTTCTTCATCGGCGACCTGATGACCCAGTACCTGGTGGTCAAGGGCGCCACATACCTGCCCATCGAGCCGCTGGTGATCGTGGGCGTCATCTACTTCATTATGACGTTCGTGCTCAGCAAGGTGTTCGGCCACTTTGAAAGAAAAATGAAGAAGGCCGACCGGAACAACGGCTATGGGCGCAAGCGGAAGCAGCAGCGGGAGGTGCATATCTGATGGCACAGACGCTTATCCAGGTCAAGGACCTGAAGAAATACTACAACGGCGGCGACGTCAAGGCGCTGGACGGCGTCACGGTGGACGTGTACAAGGGCGACGTCATCGCGGTGATCGGGCCCTCCGGCGGCGGCAAGAGCACATTCCTGCGGAGCCTGAATCTGCTGGAAACGCCCACCTCCGGCTCCATCATCTTCGACGGGGTGGACATCACCGGCAAGAAGGTGGACCTCCCCCTCCATCGGCAGAAAATGGGCATGGTGTTCCAGCATTTCAACCTGTTCCCCAACAAAACGGTGCTGGAGAATTTGACCATGGCGCCCATCAAGATCAAAAAAGTCCCCAAGTCGGAGGCCGAGCAGAAGGCCATGGCGCTGCTCCAGCGCGTGGGCCTGGCGGACAGAGCCAACGATTACCCCGCCCAGCTGTCCGGCGGACAGAAGCAGCGTGTGGCCATCGTCCGGGCCCTGGCCATGGAGCCGGAGGTCATGCTGTTCGACGAGCCCACCAGCGCTCTCGACCCGGAAATGGTGGGCGAGGTGCTGGAGGTCATGCAGGAGCTGGCCCAGTCCGGCATGACCATGGTGGTGGTCACCCACGAGATGGGCTTCGCCAAAGAGGTGGGCAGCCGCGTGCTGTTCATGGACGCCGGCAAGATCGCCGAGCAGGGCACCCCCGCCGATGTTTTCGATCACCCCCAGAGCCCTCGCCTTCAGGATTTCCTGAAGAAGGTGCTGTGAAAAAGGCGCAGACAATGAACGATGCAAAAAAGGCGGCACTGGCCGCCATTGACGAGAAGAAGGAACTGGTGGCAGAGGTGGCGGACGCCATCTGGGGCTATGCCGAGCTGTCCATGCAGGAGGTAAAGTCCGCCGCCCTGTTCGTCAAGGTGCTGAAGGCTGAGGGCTTTCAGGTGGAGGAAGGCATATGCGGCATCCCCACCGCCTTCTCCGCCTCCTTCGGCAGCGGTGGGCCGGTCATTGGCCTGCTGGCGGAGTACGATGCGCTGTCCGGCCTTTCGCAGGCGGCGGGCAGCACCGCGTACCACGAGCTGGTGAAGGGCGGCAGCGGCCACGGCTGCGGCCACAATCTGCTGGGCGCGGGGGCCATGGCCGCCGCCATCGGCCTGAAGCACTATCTGACCCAGACCGGAAAAAGCGGCACCATCATCCTGTACGGCTGCCCCGGCGAGGAGGGCGTGGCGTCCAAGGCCTATATGGCTCGGGAGGGCCTGTGGTACGGCCTTGACGCGGCGCTGACGTGGCACCCCGGCGACAGCAGCGAGGTGACTACCGGCTCCACCAACTCCTGCATCCAGATGATCTACACGTTCCACGGGCTGGCGTCCCAGGCATCCACCGCGCCGGAGCGGGGCCGCAGCGCGCTGGACGCGGTAGAGCTGATGAATGTGGGCGTGCAGTTCCTGCGGGAGCATATGCCCCGCGACGCCCGGGTGCACTACTCCATTCTGGACGCAGGCGGCGTAAGCCCCAACGTGGTGCAGCACCAGGCCAGCGTCCTGTACATGATCCGTTCCAACTTCGTCAAGGACTGCATGGCCCTGCACCAGCGGGTGGACAAGATCGCGCAGGGCGCGGCGCTGATGACGGACACCACCATTGAGCGCCGCTTCGTGGACGGCCTGTCTGACACCGTGTGCAACCACGCGCTGGAGAAGGTGCTGTACGACAACTTCTCCCAGCTGGGCGTACCGCCCTGCACGGCGGAGGAGCACGCTTTCATGGAGGCACTGTCCGCCACCTACGAGGGGCGTGACGTCCCCGGCGGCGTGGGCGCGGAGAACGATCCCGCCTTCGCCGAAAAGGTGAAGGCCATGCAGACCGGCCACTTCAACGACTTCCTGATGCCGCTGTATCAGGGTCCCGCCTTCAACGCCGGTTCCACCGACGTGGGTGATGTCAGCTATCAGTGCCCCACGGCACAGATCCATGTGGCGGTGTGGCCCAACCACGTCCCCTGCCACAGCTGGCAGGTGGTGTCCTGCAACAAGACGCCCATGGCCCATAAGGCCACCGTGCACGCCGGCAAGGTGCTGTGCGCCGCCGCCATCGATCTGTTGGAGCAGCCCGCGCTGCTGGAGGCCGCCAAGGCCGAGTTCCGGCAGCGGACGGCGGGCGGGTACACCTGCCCCATCCCGCCGGACGCCGTGCCGGCGCCCCTCGAGCTGTAAAGAAAGAACACCCCTGACCTGCCGGTCAGGGGTGTTCTCTTACAGATGCAGCTCCTTCAGCCGCCGGAAGCTGCGGCTTGCCAGCAGCAGACCCAGCGCCGCCAGCACCAGCGCCGCCGCGCCCAGCACCCAGGTCAGCGTGTCCGTCAGCCCCCGGCTGCACAGCCAGGAGAACAGCCGATAGGCGCCCATGACCAGCAGTATGCCCGCCAGCAGCAGCGCCACCAGCACGGTGGAATTCTCACAGTTGTCTATCTTCTTCATGGCGTCCTCCCCTGCGCCGGAACGGCCCCGGCGCTTCCGTCCACCATCATACCATCCGCCGCACAGCCCGTCAAGGGCAGAGAGCCGGGGGCTGTCCTCACGGGCAGTCCCCGGCTTCGCGTTTACGCCAGCAGGGCGCGGTCGTTGTCGTATTCCTGGCCGCTGACCTTGCTGAACAGTGCCAGCAGGTCCGGCACCGTCAGCCGGGCCTTCTCCTCGCCGGAGATATCCAGCACGATCCGCCCGTTGTGCAGCATCAGCAGGCGGTTGCCGTAGTGGATGGCGTCGCGCATATTGTGGGTGATCATCAGCGTGGTCAGGTGGTTCTCCCGGACCAGGCGGTCCGTGATATCCATGACCCGCTGGGCCGTCTGGGGATCCAGCGCCGCGGTGTGCTCGTCCAGCAGCAGCAGCTTGGGCTTCTGCAGGGTGGCCATCAGCAGCGTCAGCGCCTGACGCTGTCCGCCGGAGAGGGTGCCCACCTTGGTGGTCAGGCGATCCTCCAGACCCAGACCCAGCTCCCGCAGCCGGTGCAGATGCCCTTCTCACCGGCTACCACCGGGGTCTTGGCGTTCAGAACGATGCTGCCGATGGTCTCGGTGCAGGAAGCGGCGGTGTTGTCGGTGGGAATGTAGATCACGTCGCTGTCGGCGGCGGCCTTGGTGGTCACAGCGGCCACGTCATTGGAGTCAGAGAAGGAGTAGCGGGTGCAGGTGATGCCCTTGCCGGTCAGGTACTCCTCCACCACCTGGACCTGGTACTCGGAGTTGGGCTCGGCGGAGCAGTACAGCAGGCCGACGGTCTTGGTCTCCGGCAGCAGCTCCAGGATCATGTCCGCCTGCTCCGTCAGGGGCGCCAGGTCGGAGGTACCGGAGACGTTGCCGCCCACGGTGCCGGAGAAGTTGTCGATACCCAGCGCCACGCCGTACTCGGTAACAGAGGTACCCAGAATGGGGATCTCTGCGGTGGCGTTATAGGCCGCCTGCATCGCCGGTGTCGTCCGTCTTGGTGTCGTCGGTCTTGCTGCCGCAGGCGGCCATGCTCACGCACATGACGGCGGCCAGCAGGGCGGTCGTCAGCCGCCGTGTGATGTTCTTTTTCATGGTGTGGTTCCTCCTGATGGGTGTTTTTGAAAATTTGGCTGCAAAAAAGCCGCCCTGTGGATCTGTGATCCATAGGGCGGCTTTGATGTCAGTGCGTCTCCGTGGGAGAACGTCCTCATTTCATCAGCAGCATTTCCAGGCATCACAAATCACTCTTACTTTATCCGCATAGGTAAAGTAAAAGCTAAATGCGTATGCCTTGTACAGCTGCTTCATCATGTGTGGCGTTCTCCTTTCCCGAAGTTTTCTGTAAGATATCACAAAGGGAGCCACCGTCAACCGTCATATCCACCAAAAATATTTGCCAGGAATAAACACTCCGCCACGCGCTTTCGCGCTTTAAAGTTCGGTTGTATCCGGCATTCCGGCAAATCTCGGTCACTTTCCGCCGTCATTTTCCGCTGGGCATATCGCCCAAGGCCCCGCCGTCCTCTGTCAGCAGCGTCAACCCGGCAGGGCGCTCCGCCAGCAGATACTCCAGCACACCGCGGCTGACGTCATCCATCTCCCCGGCGCGGCGGATATGCACCGCCAGCGGCTGCCGCGCCGCCAAACCGGTGAGCCACCGGATAAACGCCTGGGCCACTGCCGCCGGTGCGGCCGTGACCTCACCCTCCGCGCCGGCACACACCGCCGCAGCGGGCTGTATAGCCCCCAGCACCCGCAGCAGCGTCCGGTCGTCCGGCCGCACATCGTTCCCGACGGCGTCCAGCAGCTTCCCCACCGTGTCCGCCATCCAGAAGCAGGGCACCGCCCGGAGGCAGTAGGTCTGCACATGCAGGCCGGGAACGCTGTCCGCTGCCGGAGCCGGCTCCGGCGCGGCGGGCGCGGCCTTCAGCTCCGCGTATTTCTGTGTGATGGCGCTGCCGGGATAGATCTCCAGGTTGGAGGCCAGCCGGTTGCGGAACTCGTTGAAAAACCGGATAGCACGGCTGCGGTCGCCGCCGCGCTCATACAGCGTCATCAGCCGCAGGGCCAGCTGCTCGTTGTAGGGCTCGTATTCCATGACCCGCTCCAGAATACCCACGGCCTCCGGCAGCATATCCCGCTGCTCATACAGCTCCGCCGCCTTCATCAGCAGCCGGTTCTTCCGCTTCTCATAATAGATGCGCTGGCTGAGGATCAGCTCATTCAGGTCCTCGCAGTGGTTGAAATAGTATCCCTCCAGCAGCTCGCCGCCGAAGGCGTCACACGCCCGCTTCAGCTCGTCCGCCGACCGGGTCTCCGGGTCGATCTCGTCGATGGTCTGCAGATCGCAGATATAGTCGTATGCCCGGTCGATGCAGCAGTACTCCCGGTCCAGCTTGATGAGCGACCGCCCGCCCTCGCCGATGTCGGTGCTCTTTTTGATCTTCCACAGGGTATAGCGCAGATTATACTTGGCAGCGCTGGCGGCGCTGTCCGGCCAGAGGTAGGCCGCCAGCTTCTCCCGCGCGTAGTAGTCCCCGCCCCGCAGGAACAGGATACACAGCAGGGCGCAGCCCTTGTTGCCCAGCTCCGGGGTGATGTCCGTGCCGTCGCAGATGACCTGCGGCTTTCCAAACAGTCTGATCTGAAGCATGGCCGTCACCTCACTGCCGGCTGTGCAGCACCGACCCGGACTTGATGGTCACGGTCACGTCGGTCTGCTCCAGCTGCTCTGCGGGCACGGCGCGGATGTCGCGGTCCAGCACCACGATATCCGCCAGGTATCCCGGCGCCAGCTTTCCCTTGCGCTTATCCTCAAACAGCGCGTAAGCGCCGTTGACGGTGTACATCTCGATGGCCTGCTCCACGGACACGGCGCACTGGGGCACGGCGCGGTTCACCGCCGCGTGGATGCCCAGCATGGGCCGCGGCTCCGTCACGTCGCTGTCCGACCCGCCGCACACCACCGCGCCGGCGGCGAACATGGCGGCAAAGTTGTTGGAGCGCAGATAGCGCTCGCCCACCCGGCGCTCGTACATACCGCCCTTGCCGCCCCACAGATAGGCGTAGGCCGGCTGCACCGAGAAGATCAGCTTCATATCCGCCGCCCGGGCGATCTGCTCCGGCGTGGCCATGATGGCGTGCTCGATGCGGTGGCGCAGGGCGGTGCTGCCGCCCTGACGGATGGCCCTCTCGTGGGCCAGCAGCACGGACTCGATGGCCCGGTCGCCGATGCTGTACAGCGCCAGCTGCATATCCTGCCGGTAGCACTGCTGCACGAACTCGTCCAGTCCATCCTGGGGCAGGAAGATCTGTCCCCGGTAGTCCGGCCGGTCTGCGTAGGGTGCCGACAGGGCAGCGCTGTGGCTGGACAGGGTACCGTCCACCATAATATTGCCGCCCACCCGGCGCAGCCCCAGCTTCCAGACCTTCGCCAGGTCCATGGTCTGATAGAACAGCGGCATATCCACCGGGAACTCGCCGCTGTGGGCGTAGATGAACTCCGCGTCCCGGTCGTCGAACAGCCAGCCGCCCTCAATGGCCGCCACGGTGGTGATTCCGTTTTCCAGCAGCCGGGACATGGCCAGATGGATGGCCTCCATGCGGAACTCGTCCGGCAGGCTCCGCAGCACATTGGAGCGCAGCACATAGTTGGCGTTCCGCCGGAAAATGCCCGTGGGCAGGCCGCTGCTGTCCAGCTCCACGCCCTCCAGGGAGAAGGGCACCTTATAATACAGCAGGGCATGGGTGTTCAGCATACTGACGTGGTACTCCTTGGAGAACAGCACCACCGGACTGTCGCTGCAATACCTGTCCAGCACATACCGGTCCGGAAAACGCTTTTCCTCGAACTGCGACTCCTCCACCTGGCAGCCCAGCACCGCGCCCTCCCGCTTTTCGGCGGCGGCCAGCATCTCGCCCAGCTCCCGGTGGGACCGCGCGCCGCCCAGATCCACGCTCATCATGTTCACAGCGGTCTGCATCACATGGAAGTGGTTGTCGATAAACCCCGGCAGCACCGTGCCGCCCCTGGCGTCGATGACCTGCGTGCCGGGGCGCACCAGCTTCTGCCAATCATCGCCGCGTCCTGCGGCGCAGATCATTTTCCCCGCCGCGGCCACCCAGTCGGCCCCGCCGTCGCCGCACATGGTCACGCAGCGCCCGTTTTTAATGATGATATCCGCGTACATAGCGTCCCGTCCTCCTGTTGAAAGCCGTGTTGTGTTATGGCCGTATTGTACACCAGGGCGGGCCGTCTGTCCAGTGGCGCTGTGTCCCCGGCGGCAAATGTACCAAATCGTTTGTTGAAAAGCACGGCATGATTTGCTAAAATGTTTAGTAACAACGGAAATTCAACGCTTTTCCCACGCGCGGCGCAACATCTCCCGGTTACAATGACATCAAACTGAGGCGGAGCACGGCCGGCGCGGCCCCTCTCCGCCCTCCCGAAAAAACGAAAGGGCAGGGATGTATATGAGCGTTTTGATTTTGAACCGCGAGCAGGTCAAGCAGGTCATCTCCATGAAGGAAGTCATCCAGGAGGTGCGCGAGGTCTATCGTCTGAAATCCCAGGGCAAGTCCGTGATCTGGCCGCTGGTCAACTATGAATTCGTGGACGAGCACGCCGCCATGGACATCCGTTCCGGCTATATCAAGGGCGTACAGCTCCACGGCCTGAAGATGCTGAACAACTTTCCCGAGAACCGGGAAAAGGGCCTGCCGCCCTTCAACGGCATCATGATGGTCTACGACTCCAACACCGGTATTCCCGTCAGCGTCATGGACGCCTCCTACGTCACCTGTATGCGTACCGGCGCCGCCGGCGCGCTGGGCGTGGACCTGCTGGCCCGTAAGGATGCCAGACACCTGTTCATCCTGGGTGCCGGCAAGCAGGCCCCCTTCCAGATCGCCGCCACGCTGCTGCTGCGTCCGGCCATCGATAAGGTCTACATCGCCGACCCCATGTTCCCCGACAACGCGGTGCAGTTCGCCGCCCACATTGCCCAGCAGCTCTCCGATGACTTCGGCATCGACGCCTCCGGCGTGGAGTTCCTGCCGGCGCTGGATCTGGCCGCCGCCGTGGGCGACAGTGACGCCATCATCACCGTCACGCCCTCCCGCAAGCCCATCATCCAGAAGGCGTGGCTGAAGCCCGGCACCCATCTGAGCTGCCTGGGCTCCGACATGGAATCCAAGCAGGAGATCGAGAGCACCATCTTCCAGGGCGCCGCCTTCTACGCCGACGACCGCGCCCAGTGCATCCGCGTGGGCGAGATGGAGCTGCCCATCAAGCAGGGCGTCATCAGTGCCGACGACATCACCGGCGAGATCGGTGACCTCATCGACGGCAAGGTCCCCGGCCGCACCAGCGACACGCAGACCACCATCTTCGACGCCACCGGCCTGTACATTCTGGATCTGGCCGCCGCCAAGGTAGCCATCGACCGCGCACTGGCCGAGGGCGTGGGCTTGCAGGCCGACCTGTAACCCTGCGGGATATATCCGCTTACCCTACAAAACAGACGAAATGAGGAGGACAATAAAATGAAACTGGCATGGTTTGGTGTGGAAGAGTGGCTGAATCCCATGGACTCTCTCGCCCGTATCAATCTGGGCAGCAGCTGCGTCAGCGCCCTTCGTATGGACGAGCTGTTTGACCTGACCGGCGAGGATCTGGACGCTTTCCTGAACGAAATGCGTACCATGAGCCTGCATTATCACCACGGCGACGCCACCGGCTCCCCCCGGATCAAGGCGGCGGTGGCCGGCATTTACCCCAAGGGCAACGTGAAGCCCGAGGAAGTCATGATCACCCACGGCGGCACCGGCGCCAATGACCTGGTGCTGATGAGCGTGCTGGAGCCGGGTGACAACTGCGTGGTGATCAAGCCCTCCTATCAGCAGCATTACGATATCCCCAAGGGCAGCGGCATCGAGACCCGCGTGGTCCAGCTGAAGGCCGAGGATAACTATCAGCTGGATTTCGACGCCCTGGACAAGGCCTGCGACGACAACACCAAGATGATCGTCCTGACCAACCCCAACAACCCCATCGGCGTGACCCTGTACGACGAGGGCCTGCGTAAGATCGTGGACATCGCCGCCAAGCACGACGCCTGGATCCTCTGCGACGAGGTCTATCGCGGACTGGACGAGAACTATATGCCCTCCATTCTGGACTACGGCTACCACAAGGCCATCTCCATCAGCAGTATGTCCAAGATGTACTCCATGGCCGGCACCCGTATCGGCTGGATCGTCTGCCGCGACCACGAGATGTACGAGGTCATGAAGACCCGCCGTTCCTACAACACCATTTGCTGCGGCATCTGGGACGAGATCATCGCCTCCATCGCGCTGGAGCATTACCAGGCCCTGTGGGCCCGCGCCCGTTCCATTCTGGAGCCCAACCGCAAGATCGTGGAGGACTGGGTGGCCTCCCAGCCCCACCTGCACCTGCGTGCCAAGGCCATGGGCACCACCTGCCTGATCGACTATGACTACGACGTGGACTCCGAGACCCTGGCCAAGGACGCCATGGCCACCGAGCAGATCCTGGTGGTCCCCGGCGACTACTTCGATATGCCCAAGACCATCCGCGTGGGCTACGGTGCCTTCCGCGATCCTCAGGTGCTGAAGGCCGGCCTGGAGGAGTTCGGCAAGTACCTGGAGAAGTACAACTAACTGACACATCCCTCTCTCACAAATTTCTTCCCCCCTGCGGCACGCGCCGCAAAACAAGCGCCCGGCAGAAGCCGGGCGCTTGTTTTTTTCGTATTCCGTTGGTGCTCACACCCGCACCCAGCGCATCCAGCCGTCTCCGAAGACAGCTGTCAGCCGCCCCGTGTCCTTCAGCCACGCCAGATAGGACCGCACCGTGCTGCCCACCAGCACATACTGCTCAAAGCTCATGGTCAGTCCGTAGGCGGCAAACAGCTGCTGCAGGATGTCCTCAAAGCCGCGGGGCGCGGCGCAGAGGTCCACGATCCTCTCCGCGATCTCATGCACCTTTCGGATATTGTACTGTGCCAGATCGGCGATGTCCTCCGTCACCTCCGTGTGCGAGGGCACAAATACCTTCGCGGTCATGGCCTGCACCTGCTCCAGCGTTTTCAGGTACCCGGCCACGTCGTAAATAAAGCCGATCTGGTACTTGTCCAGTATCTCCCGGCTGGAAAGGCAGTCCGCCAGAAACACCACGTCGTCCGGCGTCCGAAAGCCTACCATGTCGAAAAAGTGCCCGGGCAGGGGGATAGACGCAAAGCCCTCCGGCAGCTTGTCCGCCGTCAGCTCCGCCGCGTCGCTCTCCTGTGCCAGCAGAAACTTGTGCCGCAGGTCCTTGGGCGGATATCCGCCGTAGAGAAACGACGGCTCCAGCACCGGGTGCCGGGTAAACGCGCAGTCGATTCCCGGCGCGTAGATCCTGCAGCCCGTCTGTCCCTGCAAATACCGGTTCCCGCCGATGTGGTCGGCGTTGGCGTGGGTGTTGTAGATCGCCGTCAGCTGCCAGCCGTTGGCGTCCAGCACCTGCCGTATCCTCCGCCCCGCGTCCTTGTCGTTGCCGCTGTCGATCAGGCAGACGTTTTTCTCATCCAGCCGGAATAGGCCGATGTTGGTGGGGCTCTTGATGTAATACGTCCTCTCGGTAAGCTGTATCAGTTCGTACATAGCGGTATCCCCTCCGTTACTTTTTTGTATCGCCATCCGATCATGCTTTGTTGCTTCCTTGTCCTGTCATCCTATCAGTTTTTCCGCCTCTTTGTAATGTCATTCTATCATGTTTTGCTGCTTCTTTGTGCTGTCATCCTATCATATTCCCCCGCTTCTTTGTATTGTCATCCTATCATATTTCCCCGCTTCTTTGTGCTGTCATCCTATCATATTCCCCCGCTTCTTTGTATTGTCATCCTATCATATTTCCCCGCAAAACACAAGCGCCCGGCTGATAGCCGGGCGCCTGCGTACCTCATCTGTATATGGCGCCGCTGGCCGCCACACAGTTCTTTCCGTTGTTTTTGCAGATATACAGCTGCCTGTCCGCCTTTGCGATGAGTGAAAAGTCCTTCAATTCCCGGCCCGTCCCGCACGCAACACCGAAAGAGGCCGTAACAATGTGCCGGTCCGGCAGGTCCTCTCTTGGAACAGCCGCGGCGCGCACCGCGTCAAGAAGCGCACCGGCGATACGGCGGGCCTCCTCCTCACCGATATCCGGCAGGATCACCACGAACTCCTCGCCTCCAAAGCGGAAGAGATACCGGTCAGCCGCCGCCAACACCCCGACCACGCTTCCGGCCACACGCCGCAGCGCTTCGTCGCCCTTCATGTGGGAGTAGTTGTCGTTGTATGATTTGAAATCATCCACGTCAAAAATAATGACGCTGACCCGTTCCGGCGCGATTTTATCGGCAATGAACGTGCCATACGTCTCCATCGCCTTTTTATTCAGTGTTTCCGTCATCACGTCGTTGTAGGCCAGCTTGATGAAAGCGTGACCCATTTCCTTGATGTGCCGTTCGTTGGCAGACTGTCGAAGGAAGATGGACCGCAGCACGATAAAACCTACAATGATGGAAAATCGCAGCAGGAAATGCTTGAACAGATCATAGTTCTCCGCGTAGGGAAGCTGTCCGGGCAGCCACCAGCTGATCAATATCAGAACACATACTGCCACGGTATCCACACGGCGGTATGTGGGCGCGATCATGATCGCAAACAGATAGCACATGGAGATGGACAACCCGACCCGGTGAAAGTTGCAGGAGACCATAAAGACGGTAACGCTGGCGATCACCACCCCATAGTAGGCCAGCAGCGCAAACCGCGCCGGCGGCGCATCGTATTCTCCTCCACGCTTTTTATAGGCGATCGTAAACACCAGCATCGCCAGCGAGCCGCCGATCATCATGTAAAGCGGCACCATGTCAATGGGGATCATCGAGCGCGCCGCGATGTTCTTGACCAGGTAGATCCCGTTGGTCAGTATAAACAGAATGGCTGCATAAAATACGACCGAAAAATTCTGCCGCATAAGGATGCTCTCCACAGTCGGAATCTCATCGATCTGTATTCCCAGCACACGATCACTAAAGCTCTTAAACCTGGCAAACGCCATATCCGATATCCAGCAGGACACCCTCTGCACAATATCGACCTTATCCCCTCGTCTTTCCATACGATCCCTCCAGCAAATAATACGACCCCGTTTGTCTGCTTTTGTTGATCTATTGTTATATTTTACCATGCTTCCGCCCAAAACACAAGCGCCCGGCTGATAGCCGGGCGCTTGGTATTATGATTATGCGGGAAATCGAGCCCTTACTTGGCGTCCTTGATGGCAGCCTGTGCGGCGGCCAGACGGGCGATGGGCACGCGGAAGGGGGAGCAGGACACATAGTCCAGACCCACGCGGTGGCAGAACTCCACGCTGGAGGGGTCGCCGCCGTGCTCGCCGCAGATGCCCAGATGGATGTCGGGGCGGGTGGCGCGGCCCAGCTTGCAGGCCATATCCACCAGCTTGCCCACACCGACCTGATCCAGCCGGGCGAACGGATCGCTCTCATAGATCTTGTTGTCGTAGTAAGCGGGCAGGAACTTGCCGGCATCGTCACGGCTGAAGCCAAAGGTCATCTGAGTCAGGTCGTTGGTACCGAAGGAGAAGAACTCCGCCTCGGTGGCGATGGCATCAGCGGTCAGCGCAGCGCGGGGGATCTCAATCATGGTACCCACCAGGTACTTCATGTTCATACCGGCAGCAGCCAGCTCCTCGTCAGCGGTCTTGACCACCACGTCCTTGACGAACTTCAGCTCCTTGACCTCGCCCACCAGGGGGATCATGATCTCAGGAACCATGTTCCAGTCGGGGTGCTTCTTCTGAACGTTGATGGCAGCGCGGATGACGGCACGGGTCTGCATAACGGCGATCTCCGGGAAGGTGACGGCCAGACGGCAGCCGCGGTGACCCATCATGGGGTTGAACTCGTGCAGGGAGGCGATGATGGCCTTGATGTCGGCCACGGTCTTGCCCATATCCTTGGCCAGCAGCTCGATGTCCGCCTCCTCGGTGGGAACGAACTCGTGCAGAGGGGGATCCAGGAAGCGGATGGTAACGGGGCATCCCTCCATGGCCTCGTAGATGCCCTCAAAGTCACCCTGCTGCATGGGCAGCAGCTTGGCCAGAGCCTTCTCGCGCTGCTCCTTGGTGTCGGAGCAGATCATCTCGCGGATGGCGGCAATACGGTCGCCGTCGAAGAACATGTGCTCGGTACGGCACAGGCCGATACCCTGGGCGCCCAGAGAACGGGCGCGGGCGGCGTCGGCGGGGGTGTCGGCATTGGTGCGGACCTTCAGCCGGCGGAACTTGTCGGCCCAGGCCATGATGCGGCCGAAATCGCCGCCCACATTGGCGTCCACGGTGGGCATAGCGCCGTCGTAGATATTACCGGTGGAGCCGTCCAGGCTCATCCAGTCACCCTCGTGGTAGGTCTTGCCTGCCAGTATAAACTGCTTGTTGGCCTCGTCCATGTTGATGGCGCCGCAGCCGGAGACGCAGCACTTGCCCATGCCGCGGGCCACCACAGCCGCGTGGGAGGTCATGCCGCCGCGGACGGTCAGGATGCCCTGAGCGGCCTTCATGCCCTCGATGTCCTCGGGAGAGGTCTCCAGACGAACCAGAACCACCTTCTCGCCCCGGGCAGCCCACTCCTTGGCGTCCTCGGCGTTGAACACGATCTTGCCGCAGGCAGCGCCGGGGGAGGCGGGCAGCGCCTTGCCCACCGGCTCGGTGGCCTTCAACGCCTTGGGGTCGAACTGGGGATGCAGCAGGGTATCCAGGTTGCGGGGATCGATCATCGCCACGGCCTGCTGCTCGGAGATCATGCCCTCGTCCACCAGGTCGCAGGCGATCTTCAGCGCGGCGGGAGCGGTGCGCTTGCCGTTGCGGCACTGCAGCATGTACAGCTTGCCGTGCTCCACGGTGAACTCCATATCCTGCATATCGCGATAGTGGTCCTCCAGGATATTGCAGACCTTCACGAACTCGTCATAGGCCTCGGGGAACTTCTCAGCCATCTCGGCAATGGGCATGGGGGTACGCACGCCGGCCACCACGTCCTCGCCCTGGGCATTGGTCAGGAACTCGCCCATCAGCTTCTTCTCGCCGGTGGCGGGGTCACGGGTGAACGCCACGCCGGTGCCGCAGTCATCGCCCATGTTGCCGAAGGCCATGGACTGCACGTTGACGGCGGTGCCCCAGGAATAGGGGATGTCGTTGTCGCGGCGGTACACGTTGGCGCGGGGGTTGTCCCAGCTGCGGAACACGGCCTTGATGGCGCCGATCAGCTGCTCCTTGGGATCGGTGGGGAAGTCGCTGCCGATCTTGGACTTGTACTCGGCCTTGAACTGCATGGCCAGCTCCTTCAGATCCTCGGCGGACAGCTCCACGTCCTGGGTCACGCCCTTCTTCTCCTTCATGGCATCGATCAGCTGCTCAAAGTACTTCTTGCCGACCTCCATGACCACATCGGAATACATCTGGATAAAGCGGCGATAGCAATCCCACGCCCAGCGGGGGTTGTTGGACTTCTTGGCGATCACGTCCACCACATCCTCGTTCAGGCCCAGGTTCAGGATGGTGTCCATCATGCCGGGCATAGAGGCGCGGGCGCCGGAGCGCACGGATACCAGCAGGGGATTTTCCAGATCGCCGAACTTCTTGCCGGTGATCTTCTCCATCTTCTCGATATACTCCATGATCTCCGCCATGATCTCGCCGTTGATCTGGCGGCCGTCCTCGTAATACTGAGTGCAGGCCTCGGTGGTGATGGTAAAGCCCTGGGGCACGGGCAGACCGATATTGGTCATCTCCGCCAGGTTCGCACCCTTGCCGCCCAACAGCTCACGCATCTTGGCGTTGCCTTCGGTGAACAGGTAACAATACTTCTTGCTCATTGCAGTTCCTCCGTATATTAAATAGTTGTACCAAACATTGAGAACAATTTATTATAGTCATATTTTTTTTTAAAAGCAACCCTGTCGCGGATATTTTTACAAAAAATGTTGTTTCCTCTGCGGACACTCGCCGTAAACCGATAACACATTTCCGTTTCCTCTATTTTCCGTCCTTTTTGGCGCAGCACCCGCAAAGCCGCCGTCCCGGCGCGCTTCTCCCGGCGGAACGGAGGGAAGATTTTGTGTCTTGCCTATTCCCCCACTCCTGTGGTATACTATTATATTGAATTAGTAGGCACTTTACCGGGAGGTACGCGCATGGTCCAGCTGCCCCAGGAAAACAGCATATTCACCCGCACCGTGCGCCGCGCCGCCGGGGAGGACCGTCTCAGCCACGCGGTCATCCTGACGGGCCGGGGTGACCTGACCGCCGCTGCCCGGTTTCTCGCCGCCGCCCACGTCTGCGAGGGGACGGACAGGCCCTGCCTGCGCTGCCGCCACTGCCGCAAGGTACTGGAGGGCATCCACCCGGACGTGATCCCCGTGCTGGATACAGAGCACAAGGAGCTGACGGTGGAAGCAGTCCGCGCCCTGCGTAAGGATGTGTACATCCGCCCCAACGAGGCCCGGCGCAAGGTATACGTCGTCTCTGACTGCCGCCAGCTGAACCAGCGGGATCAGGATGTCCTGCTGAAGGTGGTGGAGGAGGGACCGCCCTATGCCGCTTTCATCTTCTGCGCCGACGCTCCCGCCGCCCTGCTGGAGACCGTCCGTTCCCGCTGTGCTCTGCTGAAATACGACGGGGAAGACGCGCCCCTCAGCGACGGTACCGCGGAGCTGTGCCGTGCGTTTGCCTCCGGGCGTCTGCTGCCGGTGACCACGGCGCTGCTCTCCCGCGAGCAGTCCCTGAAGCGCGAGACGCTGCAGGCCCAGCTGGAGGAGCTGTGGCGCGCCGCGGCCGAAGCCCTGCTGGTGCAGCAGGGCAAGGCGCGGCCGGACCCCTCCTGTGCGGAGGCAGCCCTTCTGCTGGCGGACAGGCTGACGGCGCGGCAGCTGCTGGGACTGTGCGCGGCCAGTCAGCGCTTTGCCGAACAATGTGACCAAAATGCGGGCGTGGGCCAGATATTGGGCGCCCTCGCCGTGAAATGGGAGGAACTTTTATGACCGATGTGATCTCTGTCCGCTTCCGCAGCGGCTGCAAGGAATACTACTTCGACCCCAAGGGGCTCACGATCCCCGCCGGCACCGACGTGATCGTGGAGACCGCCCAGGGCCCGGAATTCGCCCACTGCGCAGCGGGCAACCACCAGGTGCCCGATGACGCGGTGGTCAAGCCCCTGCGGTCCGTCCTCCGCATCGCCACCGACAACGACAAACACACCGCCGCCTACAACCGCAGCCGTGAGAAGGAAGCCTTCGATGTCTGCAAAAAGAAGATCCAGCAGCACAAGCTGGAGATGAAGCTGGTGCGGGTGGAGTGCAGCTTTGACGGCAGCAAGATCCTGTTTTTCTTTACCGCCGATGGCCGCGTGGACTTCCGCGAGCTGGTCAAGGACCTGGCCGGCGTGTTCCGCGCCCGCATCGAGCTGCGGCAGATCGGCGTCCGCGACGAGGCCAAGATGATCGGCGGCCTGGGCATCTGCGGCCGGCCCTTCTGCTGCGCCCAGTTCATGGACGAGTTCCTGCCCGTATCCATCAAGATGGCCAAGACCCAGAACCTGAGCCTGAACCCTACCAAGATCTCCGGTACCTGCGGCCGGCTGATGTGCTGCCTGAAATATGAACAGGACGCCTATGAGGATGCCATTAAGCGCCTGCCCAAGAACGACTCCTTTGTTCTGACGCCGGACGGCACCGGCAACGTCAGCGACGTAAACGTGCTGAAGGAGACGGTGAACGTCCGCCTGGATGACCGCACCGACGGTCCCCGCTGCTATCACAACTGCGAGGTCTGCGTCCTGCGGAACGGCAAGGGCAGCCGCGACGGCATCGCGGTCCCCGACAAGCGCCCCGAGCGCTATGTGGAGCCCCTGGCCGAGGAGGAGCTGCCCACTATCACCCTGCTCAGCGACTTCGACCCGGACGCCGCGGCGGAGAGTGAAAAGAAACGCGGCCGCCGGAGCCGCAGCCGCCGTCGGGGCGACGGCGAGAAGCGCACGGCGGAGAAGTCCGCCGCCCCTGCGGAAAAAGCCCCGCGTTCCGATATCCCCGCCGAGGGCGGCAAGCCCCGCCGCGAGGGC